>Ga0209415_10000073_pt1 | contig 137862 bp, 134 predicted proteins | sample PeaSoiSIISIP2007_FD_187696 | JGI IMG/M metagenome (GOLD analysis project Ga0209415, IMG submission 187696) | Peat soil microbial communities from Weissenstadt, Germany - SII-SIP-2007 (SPAdes) (version 2) | ecosystem: Environmental > Terrestrial > Soil > Wetlands > Peat | place: Germany... | reverse complement strand
CCGTCGACTAATGGTAGGTCAAGTGCCTTTGGAGCACTTTGTCTAGGTTCGAATCCTAGCGGCCCAGCCAGAAAATCAGCTTCTAGCTCCTAGCTTCCAGCTAAGGGCGGACGATCTGGCTAGAAGCTAGCAGCTAGGAGCGAGAAGCTTTATGGCGACAACTCTTGCGACTGCGACCGAGAAGAAGCCCCAAGTGAGCGCTGACGAGAAATCCGAGCGCAAGCCGCAGCGCGCCCGGGTGGATGACAAGTTCAAGATCTTCAGCGGCACGGCCAATCCCAAGCTCGCCGACGATGTTTGCGAGTTCCTGGGGCTGGTTCGCAATCAAGCTCTGATCACTCGCTTCAAGGACGGCGAGGCCTACGTGCAGATTCAGGAGAACGTGCGCGGGGCGGATGCCTTTGTGATTCAGCCCACCTCGCGTCCGGTGGATGAGCACTTGATGGAGTTGCTGCTGATGATTGACGCGCTCAAACGGGCTTCGGCGCGGCGCATTACGGCGGTGATTCCGTATTACGGCTACGGCCGGCAGGATCGCAAGGACAAGCCGCGTTCGCCGATTTCCGCCAAGCTGGTGGCGGATTTGCTGACCACCGCGGGTGCTGACCGGGCGTTGATCATCGATCCTCACGCGGCCCAGATCCAGGGATTTTTTAACATTCCGGTGGACCCGCTGTTTGCCTCGCCCGTGCTGGTGGACTATTTCAAGAAATTGAGTCTGCCGAACTTGACCGTGGTCTCGCCGGATGCGGGCGGCGTGGAAAGGGCGCGGTTTTTTGCCAAGAAGATCGACGCTCCTCTGGCGATTGTGGATAAACGCCGCGTGGAAATGAATGTGGCGGAGATCATGCACGTGATCGGCGACGTGAGAGGCCGCACTTGCCTGATTATTGACGACCTGATTGATACTGCCGGGACGTTGGTTAAGACCGCCGCCGCGCTCGTGGAAAGTGGCGCCAGCGCTGTGTATGCCTGCTGCTCGCATCCCGTGTTTTCCGGGCCGGCGGTGGAGAATATTGCCGAGTCTTGTATCCAGCAGGTGGTCGTGACCGATACCATCCCGCTGAGCGAGGCGGCGAGTAACGAACCGAAGATTGAGGTGCGCTCGGTCGCCGGCTTGATTGGACGCGCCATTCAGGCAATCCACGAAGAAGCGTCCGTCAGCAAGCTATTCTTATAGACAGGAACTAAGAACAGACAAGGAATCAAAATTATGGCGACTGCAACGGAGAAGAGTCTTTTGGAAGCGCAACCGCGAACCTCCGGCAACAAGAACGCCGCGCGCCGGGTACGCCGCGATGGCAAGGTCCCGGGCGTGCTGTATGGCGCGGGCAAGGAAACCCTGTCGCTGAGTCTGGATCCGCGCCAAGTGTCGCGCATCATGAACTCCAAGACCGGCTATAACACAATTTTTGAGCTTGCCCTCAATGGCGGTGAGCACACGCAGGCCATGATCGTGGATTGGCAATATGAGCCGATCAAGGGATCTCTGCTGCACATTGACCTGAAACGCATCGCCATGGACGTGAAGCTCACAGTGGAAGTGCCGATCGTGCTCAAGGGCGAATCGGCGGGCGTGAAGCAGCAAGGCGGCATTCTCGAGCAGATTCTGCGCGAGGTGGAAGTCGAGTGCTTGCCGGGAGACATTCCGGCGCTGATCGAAGCCGACGTTTCGGAGTTGGTGTTTGGCAAGGTGCTGCGCGTGGAAGATTTGCCGAAGAGCGACAAGATCAAGTACCTCACCGATGCCAATCAGCCCGTGGCCCACATCATCACGATCAAGGAGGAAGTGGTGGCGACGCCGGAAGCGGTTGCCGGGGAAGCTGGCGCCGCTCCTGCCGAGCCCGAAGTGATCAAGAAGGGCAAGCAGGAGGTCGAGGGTGAGGAAGGCGCTGCTCCTGCCGAGAAGGCGGAGAAGGCCGAGAAGCCGGAGAAGAAAGAAAAGAAGTGAAGTCAGTCGTCAGTCTTCGGTCTTCAGTTACTGACGGCTGGCTTCGAGGATTGTGCGGTGGAAGCTTTAGGAGCTAGAAGCTAACAGGCGTGAAACTGATTGTCGGGCTGGGCAATCCGGGGATTGAGTACCAGTTCACGCCGCACAATCTGGGTTTCCTCGCGGTTGACCGCATCGCGCAACAGTGCGGCGTGGAAGTGAGAAACCGGCAGTGCCGGGCGCTTACGGCCCGGGTGGTGATTGGTTCAGAGACGGTTCTGCTGGCTAAGCCGGAGACCTACATGAACCTGAGCGGCCTGGCGGTGCGGGAGTTGGTGGAAAAGAATGAGGTCAGGCCGGAAGAAGACCTGATCGTGATTCAGGATGAGTTGGATTTTCCGCTGGGCGCGCTGCGGATTCACCGCAAGCGCAGTTCGGCGGGGCATAACGGGATCGAGTCCATCATCGGCGCGCTGGGCACGCAGGATTTCCTGCGCATACGGATTGGGGTGGCGCCGGAACGCACGATTTCGGATAGCGTGGGTTACTTGCTGAGTCCGCTCAAGAAAGCGGAATTGGAAATTGCGGATCGAGCGCTCGACACTGCCGCAGATGCGGTGAAGATGATTTTGACGGAAGGCCCGGATGCGGCGATGAACCGGTTTAACCGCAATCCGGAAGAGTGAAAGTTTAGCCACGGATTTACACGGATGAACGTGGATTGGGATTCTGATCCGCGCTGATCCGTGGGAATCCGTGGCGGATTGAGAGTTGACTATGAATCGTACCTACGAACTGATGTTTATTGTCCGCCCGGATATGGCGGAAGAAGATCAGGACAAACTGATTTCTACTCTCGAAACCGCGGTGACGACCTCGGGCGGGCAGGTGAAGAGTGTGGAAAAAATGGGCAAGCGGCGGCTGGCTTATACCGTGCGCCGCTTTCACGACGGGCTCTACATGCTGCTGACCGTCGAAGGCGGAGGTGGCCTGATTCACGAGCTGGAACGCCGGCTGCGGGTCACCGAGCCGGTGATCAAATTTCTCACGGTGCGCATTGACGAAGAACAGAAGCGGCTGGACAAGATCAAAGCGCTGAAGGACGCGCGCCGCAAAGCGGCGCCGGCGCCGGCGGCGGTTGAGACGGGTGGCGATAGCGCCGCGGTCACGGCATAGAAAAAGCCGTTGGCTGTTGGCAATTAGCAGTTAGCTTGTTCTGCGTCTAACGGCCAAGGGTTAACGGCCACGGGCCAATAACGACCGAATTCCAAGGAGCATCATGGCTGACGAAACTCGATTAACTTCCGCACCGGCGGCTGCCGGATCGTCTTCCGGCGGAGAGCGCCCTGCGGGAGATCGTCCCTCGGGCGGAGACCGCCCCAGCGGAGAGCGTTCTTTTGGCGGCGACCGCGAGCGGCGACCGCCGCGTCCGGGCGGCCCCGGCGGCCCCGGCGGACGCGAAGGCGGCCGCAAGTATTTCCGGCGCAAGAAGGTTTGCAAGTTCTGCGTGGAAAAGATCGAGGCCATCAACTACAAAGATGTGCGGCTGCTGGCGCAGTTCGTGGCGGAAAGCGGCAAGATCACGCCGCGGCGCTTGACCGGTGTGTGCACGCCTCACCAGCGGCGCTTGTCGGCGGCGATCAAGCAGGCGCGCAACATCGCTTTGCTGCCGTTTGCCGGGCGAGCATCGTAAGAAAACGCCACGGATTTTCACGGATCGACACGGATTTGGTTCCAGTTTTTCTGATCCGTGAGAATCCGCGTGAATCCGGGGCCCAGAATTTCATACGGGGAGTCATTGCGATGGAAGTCATTCTGAAGGAAGATGTCGCTAAGCTGGGGTCGCGGGGCGATGTGGTGAAAGTCGCGGAAGGTTATGGCCGCAATTATCTACTGCCGCGCAAGTTGGCGATTCAGGCCTCGGCGGGCAACAAGGCCGTCATTGAGCAGATGAAGGCCGCGTCGGTGCGGCGTTCCGCGAAAGAGAAGACGCAAGCGGAAGAATTGTCGAAGCAGTTCGCCGACGTTACGCTGGCGTTCCAGCGTAAGTCTTCGGAGCACGATCAGCTGTTCGGATCGGTTACTTCCGGCGATATTGCGGATGCACTGGAGAAAAAGGGATTGAGCCTCGACCGGCGCAAGATCCAACTGCACGAGCCGCTGAAAACGCTGGGCGAGTTCACCATCCCCATCAAACTGCATAAGGACGTGACCACGCACGTGAAAGTGGTCATCGAGAAGGAAGCGGCGGCCGAGTAGAGTCGCGAAAAAAACCATTTCGAGGCGCGGTGTCATAGCCTCGCGCGCTAAAGCGCGGATATAGTTTCATGGGCTTAGCGACACGACCGAAGGTCGTGCCCTTCCCAAAACCCTCCAGAGCGTTTTTCCTGAAACCTTTTCCCCGAGTCGAAGCGCTTCTCCCTGGCGTGCTGAGCGGTTTTTCGCCGCCTAGCGCCAAGACCAAAGTCAAGAGCAGCGGACAGGAGCGTCCGCTCGACACCCCCGCCACCCGCCCCCCGCCCCCCCTCCTATAATGCTGCTCACAGTCCGGGGGCTGCCGCGTCTATAGCAGTGCAGGCGGGAGGGATGCTGATAGCACCCGGTTGCATCGCTTCAAAGACCTGAGCAGAGGACGAAGGGAATCATGCCGGCCGATGTTTGGGCGATACGTCTTACGGTTGGCGAGTGTTCTTCCGCGGCGACACAGCGTAGCGCGAGAGAACGTGGCAGCGCAATCCAGGGCCCGCTAGCGCGGGGCTCCCTATCTGGGCAAGGTCTGAACCGCATCGACGACACCGTGCTGGTCCGGGAGGCGCAACGCGGGAACCGCGCCGCCTTCGAGGAACTGGTGCGGCACTACGACCAGGCGGTGCTGCGGCTGGCCATGCACTTGACGGGATCGGAGCAGGAAGCGCAGGACATTTACCAGGAAGCGTTTCTGAAAGCGTACCGCAACCTGGGCAGCTTTCGTTTCGAGTGCTCCTTCTATACGTGGATCTATCGTATTGTTTCAAACCTGTGTCTCGACCACCTGCGCAAGAAGCAGGTGCGCAAGGAAGATGCGCCGGTCGCGGTGGATGCGGACGGCAAGTCGTACGACGTGTTGGAACAGGTCGCGGACCTTCGGGCGGGAGCCGATCCGGAGCGCGATTTGATGAGCCGGGAATTGGGATCGCGCATTCGACGCGCCCTAGAGCACTTATCGGCGCGCGAGCGCATGGTGTTCGAACTGAAACACTATCACGGGCTCAAGTTGCGGACCGTGGGCGAGATTTTGCAGACGACGGAAGAAACCGCGAAAAATACGCTGTTTCGCGCCACGCAAAAACTGCGCGGCGCGCTGGCGGACATGCGGTAAGCGGCGAGACAGCCGAGGCGGCTGTCGCTGGGTGGCTTCGGGCTGGGCGTATTGAGGGGAACAGTTATGAAGTGTGAATGGGTGCAACAGAATATTTTGCTGTACGTCTACGACGAACTGGCGGACGATGCGCGGTACGAACTGCAGCAGCATGTGGCGCGTTGCGCCGATTGCGCCGCCGAACTGGAGTCAACCCGCGAATTTCGAACGAGGCTTTCCGCGCTGCCGGTGGAAGACCCAACGCCCAACCTATTGGCGGCTTCCCGCATGCGGCTGCAGGACACGCTCGAAACCGCCGAGCAGGGCGGTTTTTGGCACCGGCTGATGTTCGACCCCGCGGCCTGGCTCCGCCAAATTCGTTTTTCTCCCGCGCTGGCGGCCGCAATCTTCATCTTCGGTTTTGCCGGCGGAATCGGAACCGCTTACAAGGTCGTCGCTGACACGCATAGATCTGCCGGCGATGCGGTTTTGCCCGCGGAGCCGGTCGAATCCTCCATCAGCGGCATACGCTCCGTTTCCCGGGAACCGGGTTCCGATCAGATCAGCATCAAGTACGACCGGGTTTCGACTGAGGAGGCGCAGGGTTCGCTTAACGATCAGCGTATTCAACAGTTGCTGCTGTTTGCGGCGCGCAACAACGAAAATTCCGGAGTGCGGATGGATTCGGTGGGGCTGTTGATGGAGAATCCCAGCGATGAACAGGCGCGCGAAGCTCTGATCTACGCTTTGCGCTACGACTCGAATCCGGGGGTGCGGTTGAAGGCCGTCGCTGCCGTGGGCCCTTACGTGAAGAGCGACGTGCGAGTGCGCGATGCCGTGCTGGAAGCGCTGTTGAACGATTCCAATCCTGGGGTCCGCACCGAGGCGTTGCATTCGCTGCACCCGGTTCTGGCGGACAGCAGCGTGCGCGAGGTTTTGCAACGGCTCGCGGCGAACGATCCAAATCTTTATATCCGGTCGCAAACACGCAGCGTATTGGCGCAGTTGCCGGAAATCGATTAGTGGAGAAGAGACAGCCTTGGGGCTGGTTGTCCGGGCCAGGCCCGGAGGAAAGAACATGTTGAAAAAGATCTTAAAATTCGTAGTGGCTTTATGCCTGGTGGTTCCTCTGGCAGGCGCACAGGAAGGCCGCGTCTATCGCGAAGGCGGCAACTGGGTGCAGGAACTAAGCGGCTCGCTCAGCGCCGTACGAAACTTAAAAATTAAGGTGGCCGCCGGTTCGGTGCGCGTGGAAGGTGCCGCCCAGCAAGGCATTACGTACATGGTCCGCAACCACGCCTACGCGTCTTCGGAAGACGCTGCGCGCCGCGAATTTAATCAGTACAAGATCAATGCCTACGTGCGCGGAGATACGGCGTGGCTGGTGGGCGAGTGGCAAGGCGAAAGGCCGCAGAAATTTTCCGGCGAATTCGTGGTCAAGGTCCCGCGCGAGATCGAGCTGTTGAAGGTGGAAACCGACGGAGGTAGCGTTGCCGCCAGTGGCATTGCCGGCCGGGTCGAAGCGGAAAGCGGCGGCGGGCAGCTTCATATGGCGGACATCGGCGGCTCGGTGCATGCAGAGACCGGCGGCGACGCGATCGAGATCGGAGCTGTGGGTGGCGACTTAAACATTCAAACCGGGGGCGGGCGAGTGTCGATCGGCTCGGTAAAAGGGACGATTAATGCTAGTACCGGGGGCGGCGACATGGTACTGGTCTCGAGCGATCAAGGCGCGGTGCTGGAAGCGGGCGGAGGAAATATTCAGGTTAAGCAGTGCGGCGGGAAACTGAAAATCTCCAGCGGTGGAGGGAATATCGAGGTGGGCGACGCGGCCGGTCCGGTGGAAATTGAAACCGGAGGCGGGAGCATCCGGGTGCTGTCGGCCAAAGGGCCGGTCCATGCCGAAACCGGCTCGGGCCGGGTGGAATTGAACGGCGTACCGTCCGCTCAGGTGGAGACCGGCGCCGGAGGCATCGTGGTCAGATTTGTAAACAGCGGCCAACACGTCGACTCCATGCTGGAGACGTCCGCGGGTGATGTCACCGTCTATCTGCCGCCGGAACTGAATATCACGGTGCGCGCAGCCATCGACCTGGCGAACGGCCACCGTATTCAATCGGATTTTCCCGGAATCAAGGTGACGTCAGTGGGCGGGCAGTGGGGCCCGAAGACGGTGACGGCTGAGGGCAACCTGAATGGCGGCGGGCCGCTGTTGAAGGTGCGCACGACCACCGGCGACATTACGATCCGGCCCAGCCGGTAGAAACTTAGAGTTGGAGGATGAATATGCGCCGATCGATTTTCGTGACTATGTGCATGCTTGGGTTATGGGCAGTCGCGGCGTATCCCGCGGAAAACCTTTCTTTCCCGTCCGGCGAACCGGGATATCCAAGCGAAGGCTTTTTTGGCGGCGGATCTTACTTGGGAGTGGACACGCGCGACATTACCGCCGACCGCGTGGGCCCGTTGCAACTGAAGGAAGAGAGCGGGGTGGAAGTGACGATGGTCGATCAGGACGCGCCCGCGGGCAAGGCGGGGATCAAGGAACATGACGTGATCCTGAGCGTCAACGGGGAGAAAGTGGAAAGCGTGGAACAGTTGCGGCGCATGATTCGCGAAATTCCAAGCGGGCGGGTGGTGAGCATTGGCATCAGCCGCGACGGCCAGCCGTTGACGCTCAAAGCACAGCTCGCGGACCGCAAAGTCCTTGGACCGCAAGCCGGACCATTCAAGTTCGTGATGCCCCCAATGCCTCCGATGCCTGACCTTGACCTCCCGGTTTCAATCGTAGTGGTGCATTCGCCTTCGCGCACAGGGCTCATGGTGGAAAATCTCACTTCGCAACTGGCGGATTTTTTCGGCGCCAAGGACGGTCACGGAGTGCTGGTGCGCTCGGTGGAAAAGGGGAGCTCCGCAGAGAAAGCCGGTTTCCGCGCCGGGGATGTCATCACCCGGGTGAATGGTGAGGCAATCAGTGACGGCGGAGATTTTCTCCACGCTCTTCGGTCGGCAAAGGCCAACACCGCCAGCGTAAGCATCCTTCGCGACAAGCGGGAACAGACGCTAACCCTGAGCCTGCCGGAGCGTAAGCAGTCCGGCGTGTTTGAAGAGGAAAGCTTCGATTTTCCGGAGATCAGTTCCGCCACTAAGAAAGAGTTGAGCCAGATAAAAGTTGCGATGGCTCAGATCAAGCCGCAGATCGAGTTGGCGGTCCGGGAGTTCGAGCAGGAAAAACCGGAGATCGAAAAGCAGATGCGGGATCTGAACCAGAAACAGATCGAAGAGCAGATCGAGAACGCTAAGCAAGAGCTGGAAAAGCAGGGGGACCAATTACGGAAGAAAATCCACGAGCTACGAGGTAGCCAAGCCGACATCTAGCGGAGTTCGTTGCGGCGCGCACACGACCCATCGGGATCAGTCCTATCCCTGCGCCGCGCTCTTGCTGCTCATGGGAGCCAAGAGCACGCGATTCCGCCCGGCCAGCTTGGCGGCGTAGAGTCCGGCGTCGGCCGCTTTTACCAGATCGTCTCGCGTGGTTCCGTGATCGGGGTAGTTCGCGGCTCCGGCGCTAATGGTCACCGGGCGGGGCACACCCGGAAACTGCCAGGTCTCCACCAGGCGGCGGAGCTTCTCGGCCACGTTGAAGGCGTGCTGCGGGTTGGTTTGCGGCAGGAGGATGGCAAACTCCTCCCCGCCGAAGCGGCAAACGACGTCGATTTTGCGCAGCTGTTGAGAGAAGATGGAGGAGACCTGGCGCAGGACTTCGTCTCCGAGCAGGTGGCCAAATTCGTCGTTGAGGCGCTTGAACTGGTCGATATCCACCATGATCACGGCCATACCGACGTTGAATCGCCGGGCGCGTTCGATCTCTTCAGCGATGCGCAATTCAAAAAAGCGGCGATTGAAAATTCCGGTGAGGCCGTCGAGATAGGCCAACTGTTTGACCCGGTCTACGTAGTGGGCGTTTTGGATGGCGTTGGAGCAGATATCCGCGACCGACTCCAGCGACTGCACGTCATTGGCATGGAACGCGCCAACCTGTGCAGAGTCCAGCACCAGCACGCCAAGGGTCTGCCCGAACGAGACCAACGGAATGCACATGCGGGAAGCGGTTTCCACAAAGAACCCAACGTAATCGTGGGCGATGCGAATGTCGTTCTCAATGGTGGTTTTCCCGGTCAGCAGAGCGCGTCCCCAAAGGCCCCCGTTTGCGGGCAACTTGCCGCCCTCTGGAATACGCGGCGTGAGATCGCCGTGGTGCGCCCGCAGCACCATGTCTTCCTCTTCCTTCAACAGCACGGACACGTGCGAGATGGAGAAGGCACGCTGAATGAGTGAACAGACTTTGGCCAGGAGTTCCTTGAGTTCCAACACCGCAGTGGTCTGCTTGGCGATGGCGTTGATAGCCTCCAACTGCAGGGCTCGGCGCCGCTCCAACGAGTAGAGACGCGCGTTCTGCAGCGCCATGGAAGCTTGGGTCGAAAACAATAGAAGTAAATCGACAGCTTCGCTATCGAAATGGTTGAGATTGGCGCTCTGGCAGTCGAGTATGCCGACCACCTGGTCGCGCACCATGAGCGGAAGGGCGAGTTCGGAGCGCGTACTTTTCAGCGTTGGCACATAGCGTTCATCGATGCTCACGTCAGGAGCGTAGATCGGCCGCTTCTCTTTGGCGGCGGTTCCGATGATTCCCGTGCCAATGGGCAGATGAAGGCGTTCGCGCTCCTCGTCCCATCCAATATGGCGCCGAACGTAAAGCTCCTGTGTGTTCTCGTCGGGTAACAAGATGGCGATGTACTGCAGGTGGAAATAATCGCGCACGATCACGAGGATTCTCTGCAGAACCTCATCCAGATCGAATGTGGAGAGCACGGCCTGGCCGGCGTCGTAGAGAATAGAGACCTTTTGCATAGAACTGGCCGGATTCTAGCGTGTTTAGAGAGAGTTACCGAGGTTCCCAAAGTAACGTGGGGCGGCATCGCGACAGCCACCACGACCGTCCAACCAGGGCACAACCCCGATCAGGGACGCGTTCTTAATCGTTTAGCGTTTAGCGGAAGGCCGCTTCCTGCCGGCGATTGTCTTGGTGATCCCGAAAAAAACCAAGCAAATCCAGAAATCTACAACGGTACCGAGGTCGAGCCGCATGGGAGCATGCCGCGCCAGCGGGGGAAGATAAGGCATGAGCAGGAAATACACGGCATTCCCGGCCACGACCGCGATTAAGGCTTGCGCGAAATTCCCCACAGACGATTTAGACACCACAAAGCTGCAATAAGAGCCCCGGAACGGCCATTTCGCCCGCCCCGAAACCCCCACGCTTCTCCTGCTAACATCTTCCCGATGCTCGAACCCTCCACTTCCGTGCAGTACGTCAAGGGCATTGGGCCTCGCCTGGCAGAGGCACTGGCCAACAAGGGCATTCACACCGTCGACGATCTACTTCATTATCTGCCGTTTCGCTATGAGGATCGCATCAACCCGCGGGGCATCGCGGAACTGCGCGCCGGAGAAATGGCCACCATCATCGCCGAAGTCCGCAATTCCGGCTTGTTCCGCACCCGCCGCATGCCGATCTTCCAGATGACCGCCGGGCAGGGCCGGACGCGGCTGAAATGCGTCTGGTTTAATGCCGCGTACTTGCGCGACCGCTTCCAGCCCGGCCAAATGGTAGCGCTTTATGGCAAGGTGGAAGAAGACCTCTATGAAGGAGGATTGCAGTTGGTCCAGCCCCAGTTCGAAATCCTGGGAAGTGGCGACGATGGCGCTGCCGGGGACAAAGCCGCGTCGTCGCTCGAGATCGGGCGCATTGTGCCCATTTACGAGTCCGCGGGCCAGGGCCGGCTGACCTCGCGCTGGTTTCGCCGCGTAATCAATACCGCGCTGCATGATCTTCCGCCGGAACTGCCGGATCCGATCCCCGCCGTGGTGCGACGGCATCTCAACCTGATTTCGCCGCGCAAAGCGCTCTTGCAGGTTCATTGGCCCGATGCTGGAGAAAGCCTGCAAGACTTGCAGTCCGCGCGGAGCCCGGCTCACATCCGGCTTATTTTTGAGGAATTATTTTTCGTCGAACTCGGGCTGGAGCTCAAACGGCGCCAGCAAAAAGCGCAAACCGGAATCGCATTTCGCCTGGATGAACAGGTGCGCGCCGCGATCAAGAAGATTCTTCCTTTCCATCCCACCGGAGCGCAGAAGCGCGCGTTGAAGGAAATTGCCGCCGACATGTCGCTGCCCTTTCCCATGCGGCGGCTGCTGCAAGGGGATGTCGGCTCGGGCAAGACTCTGGTCGCATTCGAGGCCGCCATCATCGCGATTGAGAATGGCTACCAGGTCGCGCTCATGGCGCCGACGGAAATTCTGGCGCAGCAACACTATTTTTCCGCGCGGCGCATCCTTGAGGATGCGGGCTACCGCGTCGTCCTGCTCACCGGATCGCTAGAGGATGCGCGCAAGCGCGAAATCCGCCGCCACATCACGCAAGGAGACGCCCAGTTAGTGATCGGCACTCACGCACTGATTGAGCAGAAGGTCGAATTTGCCAAGCTGGGGCTGGTGATCGTGGATGAACAACACCGCTTCGGCGTGCTGCAGCGTTTCAAGCTGATGAAGAAGACCGGGGAAAGCTCGGCGGCTTCGCCCGAACCCGACGTGCTGGTAATGACCGCTACGCCCATTCCGCGCACTTTGGCCCTGACGCTTTACGGCGACCTGGACTCGACCGTTCTCGACGAAATGCCGCCCGGCCGCGTGCCCATCGTCACTCGCCGTATCTCCGGCGACCGCTCCGGCGAAGTCTGGGATTTCCTGCGGAAACAGATCGCTGCCGGACACCAGGCCTACGTGGTCTATCCGGTCATCGAGGAAAACGAAGATACGGAACTGAAGGCCGCGATCAAAATGTTCAAGGAACTTAGCAAGAAGATATTCCCTGACCTGCGCGTCGGCCTGTTGCACGGCCGCCTGGAGTCCGACCTGAAAGAGCAGGTCATGCGGCTATTTCAAAAAGGCGAGCTGGATATCCTGGTTTCGACCACGGTGATCGAAGTTGGGGTGGACGTCGCCAATGCGACGGTGATGGTCATCGAGCACGCCGAGCGCTTCGGCTTGTCGCAACTGCATCAGCTTCGTGGGCGAATTGGCCGCGGCGCGGCGAAGTCCTATTGCGTGCTAATGACCGGCGGTAGGGTCTCCGAAGACGGCGAACGCCGCCTCGACGCCATGGTTCGCACCACGGATGGCTTCCAGATCGCAGAACTCGATCTCGAACTGCGCGGTCCGGGCGAATTCTTTGGCACCCGGCAGGCCGGCATGCCCAACTTCCAAGTCGCTAACCTGATTCGCGACCGGCAACTGCTGGAAGCCGCGAAGCTGGAGGCCGCTACCGTCCTGGCTGGACCTAACGCCGAGGTCACGCAGGAAGAGATCACTCGTGCGCTGCGCCACATGCGCGCCCGCTGGCAGGGGACTTACGGCCTGGTGGAAGTGGGATAGGCTGGGGCGGCTTTGGCTTTCCCAGACGTGAATGGGATAATCATTCCCCGGTGAAAGCCCTCTCGAAGACCGAACTCTATCGCCAGCTTCCTTCGGTCGATGAACTTGTACGCCGACCCGAAGTGGCTCCGCTGGTCTCCACCGAAGGCCAGAGCACGGTTGCGGAGGCGGCTCGCGCGGTGTTGACGCGGGTGCGAACTGAGATTGCCTCAGGATGCCTTGATGCTGAGACACTGCCATTTGCGCTCGCGGGACTTCCCCGCGCAGTGCAATGCCAAGCTCGCGGAGCAATCGCTTATTCGCTTTCCACCGTAATCAACGCCACCGGGGTTATCTTGCACACCAATCTTGGGCGCGCGCCGCTGGCGGCGTCCGCTCTGGAACACATCCGCGAAACAGCCGCGCGCTATTCGAACCTGGAGTTCGACGTCGCTACCGGCGAGCGCGGTGAGCGTGACGTTCACGTAGACCGCTTGTTCCGGAAACTACTGGCGGAGAATGCCGGGACGCCAGTGCCGGGCTCCGCGGAGGAGCGCAGCTTTCCCTCCGTCTCCACCATAGTCGTCAACAACAATGCCGCTGCCGTTCTTCTGGCCCTCAATACGCTGGCGGAGGGCGGAGAAGCCATTGTTTCTCGCGGAGAACTGGTTGAGATTGGCGGCTCGTTCCGTATTCCGGAGGTCATGGCGAAGTCGAACGCGACTTTGCGCGAGGTTGGCTCAACGAATCGCACGCGCCTGGCGGACTACGAACGCGCCATCAACGACAAAACGCGGCTCCTGCTACGGGTGCATCGTTCCAATTTCCAGATCACGGGATTCACCGAACAGCCAAAGCTCGACCAACTTGTTGACTTGGCGAGGAAGCACAACGTTCCGCTGGTGGAAGACCTGGGCAGTGGCGCGCTTTTCGACTTGCGCTCCATCGGCGTGAGCGGCGAGCCGGACGTGCTCGGCAGTCTGCGCGCAGGAGTGGACGTGGTGACTTACAGCGGCGACAAATTGTTGGGCGGCCCGCAAGCCGGAATGCTCAGCGGGCGGCGCGACCTGATTGTCCGCATGCGCGCGAATTCTCTGTTCCGTGCTCTGCGCGTGGACAAGCTGACTTACGCTGCGCTCGAGGCCACCCTCCTGGCTTATGTGAAGCGCGACTACGGCGCCATCCCGGTACTGCGAATGATGCGTATGCGGAAAGAGGAAATCGGAAAGCGCGCGCAGGCCATGGCGCAGGCGATTCAGGCTCACAATTTGCCCTTCGAAGTCGAGGTCGTGGATGGCGAATCGGTGATTGGCGGCGGCGCCGCGCCCTCCGCCACGTTGCCCACGCGCTTGCTGATGGTGGCTCGCGCGGGATTGTCAGCCGACGAACTCGCAGCCCGCTTGCGTGATTCTCGGCCATCGGTCATTGCCCGGGTGGAACAAGGGCGCGTGGTGCTAGACCTGCGCACGGTCTTTCCAGAGCAGGACGATGCTCTGAAAAAAGTAGTCTTCGATGTCGCAACAGCCTAGAAAATGAGATATAACTCCACACGCAGGAAATGAAGGGCAAGCCTCGACCCGAGGGATCACTGGATGAGCAACCCGTCCGCGCTGTTTCTCGCCGCAATCGCAACCTCGCATATCACTGAGATCGACTGGTTAGTTATCGCCGCATACTTCGGGATTCTGCTAGGTGTGGCTTGGTGGGTGGTCCGCAGGGGCAAAGATTCTGCCGCGGACTACTTCCTGGCCGGCCGCAATCTCGGCTGGTGGGTGATTGGGGCGTCCATTTTTGCCTCGAATATCGGCTCCGAGCACGTCGTCGGTCTAGCTGGCGCGGGCGCGACTAGCGGCGTGGCGCTGGCGCACTACGAATTGCATGCCTGGTGCCTGTTGGTTTTGGGCTGGGTGTTTGTTCCGTTCTACATGCGTTCCAAAGTCTTCACCATGCCGGAGTTCCTGGAGCGGCGCTTCAGCGCCGCGTCACGGTATGTTCTTTCTATTGTTTCCATCATCACGTTCATCGTCTCAAAAATTGCGGTCGGCATTTTCGCGGGAGGCGTGGTCTTCGGCACGCTCTTGCCCGAACTGCATTTGCGCATCGGCTCGACCGACATCGACAGCTTCTGGATCGGTTCCGTCCTGGTTATCTTGCTGACCGGTTTGTACACCTCGTTGGGCGGTATGCGCGCGGTGGCCTATAACGACGCGGTGCAGACGTTCGTCCTGATTCTGGGTTCGGCTTCGCTCACCATCTACGGATTGGTGAAGCTGGGCGGGATCAGCGAACTTCGCTACTGGTGCGGTTCCGACATGTTCAATCTCTGGAAGCCGCTCATTCCGGCGGGGGTGCAGGGCACCTGGTCGCCGGTGATCGAGACCAACGCCGCCGGCCAACTGGTAAAACAAGCCTGGTATTTCAACGGCAATTATCCCTGGCTGGGCATGCTGTTTTGTGCTCCCATCATCGGCCTGTGGTATTGGTGCACCGATCAATACATTGTGCAGCGCGCGTTGGGCGCGCCGAATGAGACCGTGGCCCGCCGCGGCGCCATCTTCGCGGCATTTCTGAAGCTGGCTCCGGTTTACCTGTTCATTGTCCCGGGCATGGTCTGTTTTGCTCTAGCCAAGAGCGGTAAGATTCCTGAGTTGGCCGCCATCCTCGGACCGAACGGCCACGCCATCCCGGCCGCGGCCCAGGGTGCGTTCCCGCTATTGGTGCAGTATCTTTTGCCTCCGGGGTTGCGCGGTCTGGTGGTTGCCGGACTGCTCTCCGCTTTGATGGGTTCACTGGCGGGAGTATTCAACGCCTGCTCCACGCTATTTACCGTCGATCTCTACCAGAAGTGGAAGCCGGCCTCCAGCCAGCATCAAATCGTGCGCACCGGCCGGATTGCCACCGCCGGAATGGTGCTGGTCGCGCTGGCCTGGATTCCGGTGATCAAGAACGCGCATGGCCTTTACGACTATTTGCAGCAGGTTCAAGGCTATCTGGCTCCGCCTATTTTTGTGGTGTTTTTCTTCGGCGTATTCTGGAAGCGCCTGAACGCCATGGGCGCGCTGTGGGCCATGATCGTGGGTTTCATGTTAGGCATTTTCCGTCTGCTTGTGGATACGCCCGTGACCCTCGGCCTGCCAGGATTTCAGTCCGGATACGCCCCGGGTTCGTTCCTCTGGATCGTCAACAATTTCTACTTCCAATATTTCAGCGTGCTCATCACGTTGGTGTCGATCCTGGTCATGGTGGTAGTGAGCTACATGACCGCCGAGCCGGACTACGCGGCCATTCAGAACCTGACTTTCGCCACGACCACGCAAGCCGATAAGGACTACACCCGCGCCGGTTGGGATTGGCGTGAAGTGGCTGGATCGACATTGGTGCTATGCTGCATCCTTGGATCGTACCTGTATTTCAGGGGCTAACGTTCAACGTGCAAGAAGAGGAACAAACAATGGCCGAGAAATCTCCGCAGAATTTTGCCAATCACACCCGCCTCGATCCTCCCTTTCATTTTTTCTTGCTTCCCGTCTTTGCCATTTCCTGGATCGTGAGCGTAGTAGTGCTGGTGCGGCATCCCTGCTTTTACTCCGCCTGGGGAGTGGTTTTGGCCACGGCTGCCGTGACCGCAGTTCTCAGGATACGGATCTACTCCCTGAAGGTGCAGGACCGTATCATTCGGCTGGAGGAGAGGTTGCGTCTGGCAACGCTATTGCCCGAGTCCCAGCGCCCGCAGATCGCCAAGTTAACCGAGGACCAATTAATTGGTTTGCGCTTCGCTCCCGATCAGGAAGTAGCGGCTCTGGTACAACGTACCTTGTCCGAGAACCTCTCTCGCACCGACATCAAGAAAGCCGTGCAGAATTGGCGGCCCGATTATTGGCGGGTCTAAAAGCTGCGAGAGGCGATCGGCGGGCGCGCGCTGGCTTGTGCTACCTTGAGCCATGATCGTCGGCACTGGCATCGACCTGGCGGAAGTTCCGCGCATTGCGCATAGCATCCAGCGGTTTGGCGACCGCTTTCTGCATCGCATTTTCACTGAAGCGGAAATCCGTTATTGCGAATCGAAGGCCAACCGGGTTGAGCGTTACGCTGCCCGATTCGCCGCCAAGGAGGCCGGCATGAAGGCGCTGGGCACGGGCTGGAACCACGGCGTGCGCTGGCGCGACGTGGAAGTCTGCCGCCAGCCCGGAGGACGCCCCACCATTGCCTTTCATGGCAAGGCCGCCGAGTTCGCCGCCAGGCTCGGCGCGGCGCATGTGGCTCTTTCTCTATCGCACACGCCGGAGACGGCGATTGCACAGGTGATCCTGGAGAGCTGAGAAAGAACGGGACAGCACTGCGGCCTTAAAACAGCCTCACGCTTCTACTGGACCGGAATATTGAAATTCGCCGGCGAGGGCCTTTGCTCCGGCATCTGGTCGTAGTAGCCATTCCGGGTGCGTGCCGTCACCCCCGTCTTCTCTACCCTCACCGCAATGGTGTGGTACTGATTCGGCTTGTCGGGCGGAGGAGCATTGAACGATAGCACGTAAAAACTCTGCGCATCCGCCGCGCAGGTTGCAATGGCAGTCGTCAGGTCATTGCTGGAATTGAGCACCAGCCCTCCACTCTGAACCGCGAGCACCTGCAGACCCAGGTAGCCGGGCAGCGATTGGGTGGGCTGGCTGACCCCCTTCACAAATTCCTTGTAATACGTAGTCTGGGTTGAAGCAGCATCGGCCAGCCCCAAGGGGTCGACACTATAAAGCGTAACCTGGGCCTGCCTAAGCTGGGCGGAAATCCCCACAATGGAATCGAAAAGCCGATGCTCTTGTTTGGGCGAGAATATAAGATTCGGCCCCGAGAGCAACGGCCATCCCGGACTGATCCAAATCATCAGTTTCCTTCCCGGTTTGGTTTTCTCCGCGTCAACTAGCTGGATGAGGGCGTTGAGCGACAAGTTAAGGCGATCCTCCGCGCCGTAAACGCCCTGGGATCGGCGCTCAGTCCGCAGCGCACTCGCCTGTTGGTCGAATTGGGCCGCCAAGGCATTCCCGTCGCGAGTCGCGCCGTTCTGCGTTTGCAGCCCGGCGTCGGAAAAAATGGCCAACGACACCGGCTGCGGCAACTTGCCGCCATTTTGCAGCAGAAAGGCTTTGAGTTGGTCGTGCGCGCGGGTGACGGCCACGAAGGAGGCGTTGACGGTGTCGATGACTACGATGATTTCGGTTGCCGGTCCGGCCGCGTCGCTCTCCGCGGCCTGAAAGGATACGATTTTCTGCGGATGCTTATCGTCAAGAATGACGAAGTCTCCCTCTTGCAAGCCGCGCACCAGCGCACCGGATTTGTCCGTGACGCGAACGTCGAGGCTGATCTGCGGACCCACGCTGCCTGGCGCTGGTGCTTCGTTGCTCGGCCTAGGTTGGAGTTGGGGGGGAGAAGTGGTTTGTGCCCATGCGGCCGAGAGCGGCAAAAGAAGTGGGACAAGAAGCAGTCGCAAGAAACGGCGCATATTAGAACTACCTCGCTCTGGAGTCCGCACCCTGTGGAGTGCGCGACGGCCCAGCCAGACAGAGTTTAGGACCGCGCGCTCTAGGAAGCAATGGCCATCGCTGCGCTAGTTCCTAGGGGCGGAGCCAAAGCCGGGTGACCCGGATCACAACTAGGGGTGACCCAAAGTATCGCCCTTTTCTCGCACACCGCTCAGTATTCATCCTGTAGAGGCCAGCAGCCCCTACGTACAAGGCAAGTCGGAAGGACCTCCAGGAGGTGACCCATGACAGCCTTGAGCCTTTTCTTAATCGCTCTCGCTATAGTTGTAGGCGGGGTTGTTCTCGTTCGTTCCATTCCAGTTCTGAGTACGTATGTCACCTTCCGCGGCAGACGGCTCATCACCTGTCCAGAAACCCACAAGATAGAGGCGGTCGACGTGGCCGCGAGAAAGGCAGCTCTAACCGCAGTGTTCGGCGAGCCTACGCTGCGTTTGGACCGCTGCTCCCGCTGGCCCGAGCGCCAAGATTGCGGGCAGGAATGCTTACAGCAAGTGGAGACGGATCCCGACAACTGCCTGCTGTGGAACGTTGTGTCCAACTGGTATGAAGGACAAGACTGCGTTTACTGCCACAAACGCTTTGGCCGGCTTCAGCACTTGGATCATGCCCCGGCGTTGCTTGCGCCGGATGGCACCACGGCGGAGTGGAACGAGTTCCGGCCCGAACAGCTTCCCGATGTCTTCTCGGCGTTCCAGCCTGTCTGCTGGAACTGTCACATCGCGCAAACGTTCCGGCATGTGCATCCGGAGTTGGTGACCGACAGGCACCGGGCAGTTCACGTCGCGAGATAACGGGCGACGGGCGCGTTACAAAATCGAGCGAGAATCAGTTCGGGTGGGCCAGTGGCCTTTCCCTGGACTCATCAGTTTTGTCGCGTCCTGCCAGATCGAACAGTCCTATCGCCAAGAAGACAAACGAGAGCCACCAGAGGAAGTACCCGATCCTGAGGTCTGACCGGTCGGACCAAAAGAGAAAATACCAGTACACGTTCAGGACGAAGGCGACGGCGGCCACCCACGCGGACGCGCGCGATAGAGACGGCGATCCGCGCCATACCACCCACGGCGAGCCGAATAGGAAGAGCAGCGTCGTTACCGCACTCGCAGTGGCAAGCACCGCAGTGTACCAAGTGTCGAAATTGAAAGTCTCATACGGCCACACAGCGGTGAACGCCACGCGGAAGGCTTGCCACCCCGGCAGCCCGTCGGGGAGCGTTACACCATCCTTGGTGACTGGAAGGAACCACGCTGCCGCGTGCACCAGCCACGCACCCAAAATCACAAGATGTGGTCGCTTCATTTCGGTCCGAGCCTTCCAAACAGGCGGCATTATACAGCTGGGATGCTGATGACTGGCCCAGCGTGAAACTGGCCTGCTACAAGCCCACACGGATGTGGTCGATATTGCTCAGATCAAACTCACCCGATTCACTACAGTGAACAGCGTAGGGGCTAGATCGATGACCGCCCCGACGAGAATGAGGATAGTTCATGAAGGTACTTAAGTTGCTTGCGTTAGCTGCTGTTGCTGCAATCTGCTTTGCCGTAACTGCGCCCAAGACCGAGGCTCAAGTAGTAATCAGCATCGGAGCCGCGCCGGACTGTCCCTACGGTTACTACGACGCCGCGCCGTACGACTGCGCTCCCTACGGCTATTACGGCTCGGAATGGTTTTCGAGTGGCGTTTTCATTGGCACCGGCCCATGGTTTCATGGCGCCGACAACTTCCGCGGCCACGTCAACAACCGTCTCCATCCCGAGCACGGTTATAGCGGCCCCAAGCCGAACCGTGGCGACAAGCCCCAGCCGGGAATGCGTCTCGACAAGGTTTCCCACTTCAAAGGAAACGAACAGCGCGATGGCCGTGGCCACGTAGTTGGCAAACACTCTTGAGGGGGCCCCGTCCAAGCGGAGCTTGGGCGGGGATTTTCGGCAGGGAGTGGCGTCTCAAGGCTACCGAGGAATCGACGGGAGATGCTCGCCACCCAGAGCACCTTTCCGTCATTCATTCGCCCATCACCAAGAGTGTAAATCTCTGTGGAAAACAAGTGGTAAAATAAGGCGAATGGAAAGCGTACGATAATTCCTCCACAATGGAGGCAAAACAAAATGGCTGACCGTAAACAATTCCTTCGCGATGTCGAGACCGATCCCGAGCTCACAAAAATACTGGAAACCTCCAAAGCAAAAGAAGTCACTGAAGACGAATTGCGCAAGCAAAGAATCAGCTTTGCATTTGGAAATGCACCGTTTAGTTCCGAAGGGCGCATAACCAAAGACAGCGTCAGAATGGCCTCGGAGAATATCAAACTGCTGCCGTAGGGCATCGGCCTTCCTCTATTACGATCTCTTAGCTGAAGATGTCTGTCAGAAAAAAAGACGACCCCGCCCTCTATTCAAGAATTGAAGAGCAAAACCTTCTCCGGCAATATGACCTTCTATCCAATTGCATCGAAATTGGTCTCAAGAAGGGCATTGAGGCTTTCGACAAGTACACGCTGTGGGCGTTGAACTACGCGGCGGTGTCCAACATTTGTCAGTTAGGCGGCCGTTACCGGGAAGGGCCGATCAGAGTCGGGAATCACGTGCCGCCGCATTTCAATGATGTACCCAAGCTCATGGATGCGTTCTTTTCTCTCATCCACGAGAATTGGACCATCGTGGACCATCCGACCGCTCTGGCCGCATTTACCCTGTGGAATCTCAACTGGATTCATCCATTCATTAGAATGGCAATGGCAGAACCGCCAGGGCCGCTTGTTATTACCTGATCTGCATGAAACAGGGAAGGATTTTAGGCGGAAGGAAAACCGTTCCAGAACGCATCCGCGAGAACCGACAGCCTTACATCGCCGGACTGCAAGCCGCCGACCGCGCCTACGAGATTGGGCAGTACGATGTCACGGAATTGGCGACCTACTTAGGGGCATTGTTGAAGGGCCAGCTCTCCGAGCCCTGACGGAAATCACCCTAATTCCCAGCTTTCCCCAGCCCCCAAGGGCCCCAAAGTCAAGCGACGATCTCCCTCGTGCCAGCCCTACGCCGACGCTCGGACTCCCTGTATTCGGCAGGCGCGCTTTCGACCTCTTTGGCCGGAAGCCCCTTAAGCCACGCGACAACATCGCGAGAATATCGGACGAGGGAGGCACCGGTCGCTCGCCAACAGTACTGAGGCTTGTTCTTCATGTCGTACTTCCAAGCGAGCACTTGAAAGTATAGGAGGTAAAGGGGCGGCCATGCAGGTCGCCGATTTCACGGACAACATCCTTTTGGCGCAAGGGGTGAGTCACATTAGGGTCCTGCGTCTTGACGATAGTCAATGGCCCGGCCGCGGAGCCCGCCTTCTCGACACCAACTACGAAATCAGCCTTTTCGATCTTCTTGGTGGACTCCAACTTAACGGTAAACACCGACATGAGACGCCCAGAATCCAGACCCGCGTTATCGACCTCTTTGCTTGTATTGGCTAGTTCGCCAAGAAACTGGCGAACAGCGGCGGCCGAGCCTTTTTCTCGATCCGCTCCTTGGGATATGTACTGAAGGGCGTCTATAGGCGATTTAAGACCCAAGGGCAATAACTGCCAGGAGATTTCTTTCCCAAGGTTAATCTGGAACGAGTCGTACAGGAGATCTCTGAAATTCACGATGCTTGTTTGAGCTAGGGAATACAAAATCACGCTGAAGCCTGATGCATTGTAGAAATGGACCGAATTGTCGCGGTATGTGCTCAATCGTTCCAGATTCTTGCGGGTGGGCAAAGCAGGCAGGGTCTTTGGAAAGTAAGTCTCCGCCTTCGCCAAGGCATCACGCCAAGAAAGCGTCCGTAGGGCTCGCCCCTTCTTTTGAGATAAAAAATAGACCTTCCGTTTCTTGACAGCAGGGCCTTTAGGATAAGCTCCCAGCTATTGAGCAGTAGTATCACGCAGCACTCGTCGCGGTATGCGAAGCGTGGCTTGTTGTAGATTTCGATCGCGGCCAACATAGCCGCCTTCGCGTTCCGCACGAGGTGGCGATATGAGCCTCTGTAGTTCACTAAAGTTGATTTTATCTCATGAATTGCCAACAATCTCACCATTCACCCCGCAATTCCACCCAAACACTGTTGAAACCGCCTCACTTGCCCAGCCCTATGCTCTAATATTCCAAGCCGATGCCGTCCACCCGCACCAAACTGCGCCGCCGCCTTAAAGGCTTCTACCGCGACCTGCGCGGAGCCCGCGAAGTCATCCGCGCCATGGTTTCGACCGACCATCCATTTCTCGCGCACATTATTCCTATCCGGCGCTGCAATCTGGCTTGCACCTATTGCAACGAGTTCGATGATTTCTCGAAGCCCGTGCCGCTCGACGAAATGTTCCGCAGAATCGACAAGCTGGGCGAGCTGGGCACTTCCGCCGTCACCATCAGCGGCGGCGAGCCGCTGCTGCATCCTGAGCTTGACGACGTGATCCGGCGGATTCGCAAGAACGGCATGATCTCCGGCCTCATTACCAACGGATATCTGCTCGTCCCAGAGCGCATCGAGCGGCTGAACCGTGCCGGCCTGGAGTGGCTGCAGATTTCGATCGATAACGTCACTCCCGACGACGTTTCCAAGAAGAGCCTGAAAGTTCTCGACAAGAAGCTGGAACTGCTTGCCGAGTACGCCGACTTCCACGTGAACATCAACTCCGTGGTCGGCGGCGGAGTGTGCAATCCGCAGGACGCGCTCGACATCGGCAAACGCGCGCTGGGCCTAGGATTCACCTCGACCATCGGCATTATTCACGACGGCAGCGGCCAGCTGCAGCCGCTCACCGACGAAGAAAAGCGCATCTATCACGAGATGAAGGCGATGGAGAAGAGCAGCTTCACCCGCATCAACGCCTTCCAGGACAACATTGCGCAAGGGCGTCCGAATCAGTGGCGCTGCCGCGCCGGCGCGCGCTATCTCTATATCTGCGAGAACGGCCTGGTGCACTACTGCTCACAGCAGCGCGGCTACCCCGCCACGCCGCTGGAGAAATATTCGCTGGCGGATATTCGGCGTGAGTATGTGACCGAGAAATCCTGCGCGCCGCATTGCACGGTGTCGTGCGTGCATCAAGTTTCGGCGCTGGATTCGTGGCGTGCGCCGCAGCATCCGGCGGCTGTGGGGTCGAGCGCGGGCTTGGTTCAGATTGACTAACTACTTCATTGTCATGCAGAGCGAAGCGAAGCATCCCTATAACCAGCCGAATGCCTGAAGGTAGGGATTCCTCGCTACGCTCGGAATTACAGATTCGTGAGTCTCTCTCACCTCGATTTTTCGCATACCCCTCTGAGACATTCACGCATGCCCTAACATTGCGGCCAAAGTTGTTGTAAACTTTGCCGCGAAATTCGAGTGAGGGAGGAACCGAGATGAACCGCACTCTGCTCGTTGCTCTATTCACGGCGCTGGTCGCCACTGCCTGCAATTCCAAATCGGCCGATCCGGCCAACACCGCCGCTGCCGGCGCTCCCGCCAGCAAAACCACCTGGGTGCGCTACGATGATCCCAGCGAACATGCCTTCTCCATTGAAGTGCCGCAAGGCTGGAAAGTGCAGGGCGGCGCCTATCGTTTCGGCTACTTCGACGTGCGCATTACGGTGGACATGCGCTCGCCCGATGGCAACATCGTGGTGCGCTTCGACGATGCCAACATTCCTCCCTACGCGCTGCCCGGCCCGAACAAGCCGGCAGTGGGCAAACCCTACAACAAGCCACAACAATTTCAGATGATGGTGGAGAAATACCGCGACGCGCAGTCGTTCGCGCAGACCTACGGACAGTCGCGCTTCAAGAGCGTTTGCACGACCCTGACGCCGCAGACTGGCAGCTGGAAGCCAACCATGCCGCCGGGGATGCAACAGCCCCCGCCCGACCAAACGAGCCAGGCATCGCTGGATTTCACTTGCACCAGCAGCGCTGGGCCGAAGCTGGCCAGCGTGTTCGTGCGCACAAATCTATATTCGAAATCGGCCTTTTGGCAGGCTGACCCGGTGCTGAGCGCGATCACCTCGCCTGACCTCATGCCCACTGCGCAATCGGTGCTGCAGCACGCGCTGGGCACGTTCCAGATTTATCCGCAGTGGCAGGCGCACCAGAACCAGATGACGCAAGAAGGCCTCGCCATGATCCAGCGCGATTACCAAACCTTCCTGGCGCAGACGCGGGCGACCATGCAGAACTTTAACAACTCGATGAACCAGCAGGTTTCCGGCTTCGAAGCCCAGCAGAACGCGCAGGCGGCGCAGGTGGCATCCTGGGGAAACACTTTGACGGGGCTGACGAACGTCAGCGATCCGCTGACCGGGCAACAATTTCAGATGTGGACCGGGCCGGGCGCCAACTATTACGTCAATGGTTTGGGCCAGCAGTACAACGGAAACACTTCGCCGGGACCGGATTACCATCAGGTGACGCCGCAGCCGTAGGGGCCTCAACCATACGGATACAGGCCCCGATGCGAGCCTCTTATTTGCTATGAGAACGCGGCTGCCAAGCCCGACCCTGCCAGTTTGAACAGGAGATATAGCACCGCGATGATGGTGATCGCAGTTGAGCGCTTCACCTTGCTGTTGCAGGCGAAGCCGATGCCCATCAGGATAATGCTCCAAATGACGAATACATCGAGCGCGGTCGCCATGCCGTAGAGGAACTGGTTGCCGGCTGGATCCATGAAATAAGCTGGATTGGTCGCGGCGGGATTCTTGATATTGAAGCTTTCCTTGTCGACTCCAGCGAAGATCGAACCGATGGCGAGAAGCGCGGAGATTACGCTAGGCAGGCTGCCATAGACCACAATGGCAAAGGCCTTCCCGAACGATGTGTCGCCGCCCGCAATCTTGAAAACTACCCACAGCACGACGGTGATGACCAAGAAGGCAAACAGATTGAGCGCGGGAATGGCATACATCACATAGCGGGTGACGGCGGCGCCAATCTCGACCTGCCGCTGCTGCGTGGCGGGCGGAAGCTGCTCAAAGCGCGCAGCGGCGCGCGGAGAAATTGCTGTCTGGTTGCGAACCACTTGCTCGAAGCCGACCTGGCGGCCGACCGTCAAGGCAAAAGCCAATCCGACAATCGACAGCAGCAGCCACGGCGCCCACCAACTGCCATTGCGTCGAATGTCGGTGAAGGTCTTGCTGGGCGCAATGAAAGTGTCGACGATGCGCGCGCCTTCCGAAAGTGGCTCAGGCGTCGGAACTGGATTAGGGACAACTGGCAATGCAGCCATAGAGAACCTCCGTTCAAACCGAAGCGGAATTGTAGTCTCGGCTGGGGGCGGAAACAAGCTTTGGCGCGGGGGCAAGTAGAGCGTAGCCAGCTACGTCTCTACGGAAGCGACTTCCGGTGTGGCTTCCAGCAGGCTGCGCGTGTAGGGATGCCGCGGGCTCCGCGTGATTTGCTCGGTGTCGCCGATTTCCACGATCTTCCCGCTGTACATTACCGCAATGCGCGTGGCCAGATAGCGCACCACCGGCATGGAGTGCGAGATGAACAGATAAGTCAGCCCGAACTCGCGCTGCAGCTGCGCCAGCAGGTTCACAATTTGCGCGCCCACGCTGACGTCGAGCGCGGAGACGGGCTCATCCGCGACGATGAACTTTGGGCGCAGAGCCAACGCCCGCGCAATGCCCACGCGCTGACGTTGGCCTCCGCTGAATTCATGGGGAAAGCGGCGCAGCGCGGATTCGTCAAGGCCCACGGCGCGAAGAAGCTCAACGACCTTGGCACGCCCATCCTTTGGAGCGCCATCGTTCTTATGAATAATCAACGGCTCGGCGATGACATCTTCGACCCGCATGCGGGGATCGAGCGAGCCGAAGGGATCCTGGAAGATAATCTGCATGTCGCGGCGCAAGCGGCGCATTTCGGAATGACTGGCGGCAAAAAGGTCACGGCCTTCGAAGCGGATGGTGCCGGAAGTCGGCTCGATCAAGCGCAGCGCGAGGCGTCCCAATGTGCTCTTGCCCGATCCCGATTCACCGACCAGGCCGAGGGTTTCACCGGAGTGAATATCGAGCGAAACGTCGTCCACGGCGCGTACTTCACCCTTGGCTCCTCCGCCAAACGTGGATTCGCCCAGCGGATAGATTTTCGTCAGGTTGCGGATTTCCAATAAAGGCATGAGCGGCGCCAGCGAAATTCTACGATATCGGGCTTCTCCCCAATGCGCGAACATCGGCCTGGAACCGTGGCATGCAACAAAATGGCTTGGCCGAGTGTCTAAGATGAGAGGGGAGGGCCGTCTGCACGAACTTCGCTTCGCGCCACTCCACATATTTCGCATTCCCGGGCGTTTCCTGAGGTTTTTTGGGCTGCCGGCATGCGTGAAGTGATTGCCCGCCAACGATCGCACGTTACGGCCGCCGCAGCCTATCTCCTGGCTGCGATGTTCCTCGCTGCGCTCTCGGCTCACGCGCAAGTCACAATCTCCATTGCCGCGCCCGCCGCTATCACCGGGCCCTATAAGCTGAGCGGCACAGTGGTCAACTCCGTGACTGGGGAACCGGTGCGGCGGGCGCTGGCCACCATCCACCTGGGGCGCAATCAATCCGCGCTGACCGATAGCGACGGCCGTTTTGAGTTCGAGAACCTGCCGGAAGGCCACACTTCTATCGACGTGCAAAAGCCCGGGTTCTTTTCGGGAGAACAAGTCAACCGACACCACCAAGGCTTGATTCGGGTCGGACCGGATGCGGACCCGATGGTGATCAAGCTCTATCCTGAGGGAGTCATCTTCGGCCGCGTGGAGGGTGACGGCGAGTCGCTGGAACACCAGCAGGTGCGAGTTCTCGAATCGGAGATCGAGAATGGCCGCCGGGTGTGGCGCTCTCGCGGTCAGAGGCAAACCGACGACGAAGGGCGCTATCGCATCGCCAACCTCACTCCTGGGTCTTACTATTTGGCGGCTGGGCCGGGGCGGCGCTTTCTCCAGGCTGCGGGTGCAAGGGAAGAAAGCTATGCCGAGGTTTTCTATCCCGGCGTGGCGGCGATGCAAGCCGCGACAAGCATTGAGATCGTTCCCGGCCGCCAAGTCGAGGCAAATCTTTCCCTCAGGCGGGAGACCCTGTTTCAAGTTTCAGGCACGGTGGTTGGCTGGGTGCCGAGCCAGGGGGTTGGCCTCAACTTGGAAAACCAAGAGGGCGAGGATGTGCCGGTAGAGCGGCGCTTTGACTCGCAAACCGGGAAGTTCCAGGTTCAGGTCCCGGCCGGCATCTATACACTGCATCTCACTCGTTACGTTGCGAATGGCGCCCCGGAGTCCGCTGACATTCCTCTGACGGTTACGGGCAACGTTGCCGGCCTTCGCGCAGTGCTCGCGCCACGGCCTTCCATCCCGGTGGTCATTACTACGGAAGCGGTCAATCCTCCGCCGGCAGGTCAGATTCGTACGGGGAATGCTCCCCCGGCCTACCTCGGCCTGCTTTCAACCACTCCTTCACTCTCGCCTAAGGAATATTCGTCGATGCCGGTTGGGAACGGGAAGAGCCAGGCCTTGGCGGTGCCGAATATTGCGCCAGGCACCTATTCCGCCGAAATCACTGCCTCCTATCCCTGGTACGTGGCTTCGGCGCTGTGCGGCGCTACCGATCTGCTGCGGGAGGATCTTACGGTTCCGGAAGGCGGCGGCCTCCCACCGATCGAAATCGTGCTGCGCAACGACAGCGCAACCCTGAGCGGGACGATTTCTGAGAATGGCGAACCTGCTGAGGGCACGGTTTTGCTGATCGCCGTGCACGGCACGCCGAAAGTTTCCGACACTTTCGGGCAAAGCTCGTTTCAATTCCACAACGTCGCTCCCGGTGATTATGCGGTGTTAGCTCTTGATCGCGTCGATCAACTGGAGTACGCCAATCCCGCTGCCCTGCAGCCCTATCTGGCACAGGCCAGCCATGTAACGTTGACTGCGAATGGCAAGGCAGAGATCACGTTGAACCTGGTTCATGTGTGGCAATGAAAAACCCGCGCACAACACCGGGCGGTCGGACTGAGGTTCGCCGCATGAGGATCAAGGCCATATGCGGGATCGCTGGCTGTTTCTTCGCGCTCACCGCCTGGGCGCAGCAGACGACCGTTCCGCCGAAACCAGCAGCGCCGGGCTTTCGCGTAAGTGGCTACGTCGTAAGTGCTGCAACCGGGCAGGCTCTGGCGCGTGCGCTGGTGAACCTCCTGCCCACCGAGCAGCACGCGCCTCCGCAGAGCGTCGAGTCCGATGACAGCGGGAATTTCCGTTTTGCCAGTGTCACTTCAGGAAAGTGGCAGCTGATAGCGCAGGCCCCCGGCTTCGTGCGGCAGAGCTTCAACGAGCATGGGATGTTCTCTTCGGCGGTGGCGGTGGGGCCCGAACTGGAATCAGAAAACCTGGTTTTCCGCCTGCGGCCGGACGCCGTAATTTCCGGTGTCATCACCGACGAAGCGGGCGACCCTATTCGCGAAGCAGAAATCACGCTGTTCCGCAGCGGCATGGAAGAGGGAACTCGCCGGACCATAACCCAGGAACGGACAGGCACGGATGACCTGGGCCATTATCGCTTCGCGCATCTTCCTCCCGGCACTTACTTCATCGCCGTCTCGGCAATCCCGTGGTACGCGCAACGCCCCGGGTCCGACCCTGCGGAAGGCACGCCGCCCTCGCCACTGGATGTGACTTATCCCATAACGCTGCAGGACGGCACTACCGATCCTGACCAGGCGACCCCGCTGGCACTCAAGCCGGGCGATCATGCCGTTGCCGATGTGACCCTGAGCGCTGTCCCAGCGCTTCATGTGCGAATCGCGGGGGCGCCACACGACTTGCAGCAGGGCTTCAACACTCAATTGTCGGAGCGGTTGTTCGACGGCGTCAGCCTTCCGGTGGAGAGCTCGTCCTCGGAGGTCGGAGATAGCATTGAGCTGGATGGCGTCCCGCCGGGCCGGTTTGAGATGACGCTGGAGACTCACGGCCAAACGCCTGGGAATTCGCGGCAGACGATCAATATTGCAGAGGACTCGGAGATTACGGTCGCGGCGTCTTCATCGTTCATCCCGGTCAGCGGCGCGGCGCAACTGGATGGCGCTCCCGTGCCCTCGGGAACATCCATCATCCTGCGAGATCCCGCGACCGGGAACGACGAGGCGGCTCCCGTAGAAGATAAAGGCAAGTTTGTCGTTGATGGTGGCCTGACGCCCGGATCCTACCAAGTTTTCGTGAGCACGCCCGAAAACGTCGCCGAGGTCCAAGGGGTTGCTGCGTCAGGGGCGAAGGTGACCGGGGAACACATTGAAATCAGCGGCGGAGCGCCGGTACAACTGGCGGTAGTGCTCACGCGGCATTGGGCTCGCATCGATGGGGTCGCTTTGCGCGACGGCAAGCCGCTGGCGGGCGTGATGGTTATGCTGGTGCCCCAGGATTTGGAGAATAATCCGCTCCTGGTTCGCCGCGATCAAAGCGACAGCGATGGGACTTTTTCCTTGTACCGTGTGCTTCCCGGGCGCTATGTGGTTCTAGCGCTTTCGAAAGGCTGGGATATGGAATGGATGAAAGCCAGCGAGATCAAGCCCTATCTGGCAGGCGGAGAGGTTGTGCAAATCACCGGCGAAGGGCGGGTGAAAATCAAGGTCAAAGTGCAGTGAGCCCCGGCTTTTCTGTTGCTACTGCATGGCGATTAGCGGCACCGCCAGAATTGCGGCTAACATGCCCAGGGTCTTCCACCGGGTGAATCGCTCTTTGAGCAGCAAACGCGCGAGCACCACCGTGACTGCGGGATAGAGCGAGCTGATGACCACCGCCGCATCGAGGCGTCCGGTCTGCGCGGCGCGGATGAAGACGAAGCTGCCGGTTACGTCGATGAGGCCGGCAAAGACTCCCAGGCCGACGCCGGCCGGGGTGAGGGCGGGAGCGACGCCCCGAAAATTGCGCTGGAGCAAGACAATCGCCGCGGTGACCGCGAAGGAACAGACGCGGGCCAGACCGGCAATCCATAGCGCCGATTCGTTGCCCGCCTGCTTAAGGCAAAGAACGAATCCGGCGAATCCAAGGCCGGCCAGCACGGCCAATCCGAGGCCTTTGGGCCGATCTCCATTTTCTGGGCGGGAGATCAGCCATATGCCGACGAGGGCGAGGGCGAAGCCGGCGATGGGGAATCCGCCTGGGAGCCCTTGCGAGAGGATAGTCACGATGGCTGGAATGGCCGCGGTCAGAATCGCGGACACAGGGGCGGCCAGTCCCATGCGAGCGGTGGCGAGGGCGCGATAGAAAATCGCCAAGGACGAGCCTGCCAGGAATCCCGCGGCCAGCGACCACTCCACGCTGGTTTTCGAAGGGAAGGCGGCATGGTTCAGCAGCGCTAGCGAGATCATCAAGATGGCGCCGCTGGCATGGACGATGCTGGTGAACAGAAAAGCATTGGAGCGGCGGACGGCGTATCCGCCGACAAAATCGCTGGTCCCCCAGGCGAAGACCGCGACGAGGCTGTAGCCTGTCGGGACGAGTTGGGTGGTCGAAACCATGCAAGTTTTCCGGAGCACGAGGGTAGCACGCGATTAAGATGGTCGCCGAGGGCTTATGAAGGAAGACATGCTTGAGAACGTATCCTCCTGACATCATGGGCGAAGATATGACGGGGAAGGTGGTCGTTATCACCGGCGCGACGTCGGGCATTGGGCAAGCGGCGGCGGAGATTCTCGCGGGGATGGGCGCGCGTATCGTGCAAGTGGCGCGCGACCGGGCGCACGGCGAGGCGGCCATGCGTCGCCTGCAAGCTTGCGCGCCGGGCATGACCCACGCGATCTACTATGCCGATCTTTCGCGACTCGCCGAATTGACGCGGGTAGCGGCAGAGATTGCCGGCGCGGAGACGCGCATCGATGTGCTCATGAACAATGCGGGGGCCATGTTTGGCCGGCAGCAATTGACGGAAGATGGGATGGAGATGTCTTTTGCGCTGAATCACATGGCATATTTCATCCTGACCTATGGCCTGCGTGAGCGGCTTGTCGCGTCGGCGCCAGCTCGCATCGTCTCTACGGCCTCGGATGCCCACGAATCGGCGACGCTGGACTTCGACGATTTGCAGTCAGCCAAGGCCTACGGCGACACAAATTTCCTGGACTGGATGCGCTTTGGCGGCCCCGGCTTCAAGGTGTATGCGCGATCTAAGCTGTGCAATATTCTCTTTACCCGCGAACTGGCGCGGCGGTTGGCGGGCACGGGCGTAACCGCCAATTGTGCCCATCCGGGCTTCGTGGCGACTCGCTTCGGAGATCGGAGTGGGGGGCTGATTTCTTTCAGCATCGGGATTGCGAAGCGCTTCGCCTTGACGCCGCAGCAAGGGGCGGAGACGTTGGTGTACCTGGCGTCGTCGCCTAAGGTGAGTGGCGTGAGTGGGGAATATTTCGATAAGTGCCGTCCGAAAAAACCGTCCGAGGCGGCGCAGGATGACGCAGCGGCGCGAAGTCTATGGGAGAAGACAGAGAAGCTTGCGGGCTTGGCGTGGTAGTGTGGAGCAGACACATCTGCTCGCATCTTGATATCGTTGTAGGTGTTGCCCTCGATTCTCACCGAGGCCCGCCTCTGCGAGGATAGCTCCGACAAGTAAGAACCCAAGCTTCAAAAGCAGCGGACAAGGGTGTCCGCTCCATAGGTTCACCGGCCTAGGCTTAATGGCCCCCTTCGCGTGGTAGAATTCGGCTAGTTTGTGCGTGAGTGGAGCCCAGGTTGATAGAACTTGCACCCTCAATTTTGGCGGCGGATTTCTCCCGTCTGGCGGAGCAAGTGCGGGCCGCAAGCGAAGGCGGGGCTACGATCATCCATGTGGATATCATGGATGGGCACTTTGTCCCCAATCTGACGGTTGGGCCGCCGGTGGTAAAGTCCCTGCGGCGGGCGACCGAGCTGCCGCTCGACTGCCATCTGATGATCGAGAATCCGGATGAATTCATTCCTGCGTTTGCCGACGCTGGGGCGGACTGGATCTCGGTGCATCAGGAAGCGGACGTGCACCTGGACCGGACTTTGCATCTGATAAGAAGTCATCACTGCCTGGCCGGGGTGGTGATCAATCCCGCGACCCCGGTGCAGACGCTCACCGAAGTGCTGGACATTGTCGACTATGTGCTGGTCATGTCGGTGAACCCGGGCTTTGGGGCGCAGGAGTTCATTCCTGGAGCGGTGCATAAGATACGGCGACTGGCGGAGTTACGTGCCGAACGCGGGCTGAATTACCGGATTGAAGTCGATGGTGGAATTGCTCAGGACACGGTGGCCGAAGTGGTGCGGGCGGGAGCAGAAATTTTGGTGGCGGGCAACGCGGTGTTCGGGCACGGCGATCCAAAGACTGACGCGCAAGCGCTGCTGAAGGCGGCGATCGAGGCCACTTTGCAGAGAGTGTGACGATCAGTCGGCCGTCCTCAGTCTTCAGGCAGAGCCGGCGGACGGTGGCTTTTTCTGAAGACTAACGACCGAAGACTGACGACTGCAGACAGACGACTCATTCGAGGTTTCCCTAATGTCACGTCGTATTCCGGTTCTTCTTCTGTTGGGCGTATTGGCGTTTAGCACGGCCTGCACCAACAAGAAAGTCGTCAACCCGCTGGCCGCCGTGGGCTCCAAACAGCCGGACAAAGTGCTGTTCGACCGGGCCATGGACGCGCTCAAGCACAACAAGTTTGACGTGGCGCGGCTGACGCTGCAAACGCTGATCAACACCTATCCAGACTCCGAGTTTGTGGCCCGCGCCAAGCTGGGCGTGGCGGATTCGTGGTACGTCGAGGGTGGGACCGCCGCTTTGGCCCAGGCGGAACTCGAATACAGCGATTTCAAGACCTTTTTCCCCAACATGCCGGAGGCTGCCGAGGCGCAGCTGAAGATTGCCAACATCCACTATCAGCAGATGGAGAAGCCAGACCGGGATTACACGCATGCCATGCGAGCGCAGGAAGAATATCGCAATCTCATCCTGCAATTTCCGGATAGCAAGCTGGTTCCGGTAGCCAAGCAACGCCTGCTGGAGGTGCAGGAAGTGCTGGCCGAGCGCGAATTCCAGGTGGGACGTTTCTATTATCTGAAGCAGTCGTACGGCGCCGGAGTCGCGCGTTTGCAGAGTGTGGTGAACGAGTATCCGCTGTACAGCAAAGCAGATGAAGCGCTCTATCTGCTGGGACAGTCGTACGAAGGCATGATTACCTTGATGCGCCAGCGGCAGGCGGGCGAGACGGTTAAAGCTGCTTTTATTGCAGACGCCACCAAGAACGCGGCCGCCGCATACGACCAAATCTTGACTCGTTACCCGTTGATGAGCCGAGCCGACGACGCCAAGGCCCGACTGGAAGCTATGCACCAACCGGTGCCGCGCCCGACCAAAGCCGCCGTGGCGGAGAACAAAGCCGAAGAAGACAGCCGCCGCGAAAGCAGTATGGTAACCAAGGTGCTGCGCGGATTCAGCAAGCATCCCGACGTAGCATCGGCGTCGCGCGTTGGCGATCCGACCCTGGTCGATCCCGAGCCGGTAAGCGCTTCCGCGATCGTGCAAGAAGTGTCGCGCGCCATTGTGGGGAGTACTACGGCGGGCGGAAAGAACCAAGCCACGGTGGAAACAACGGGTACCGGCGCGCCTCCCCCTAACCAGCCAGCGCCTCATTCCGGGGACGCATCTCTGGAGGTCTTGCCCAGTCCGGGAGTTCCCGCCGGAACGGCAACCGATAACGTCCCCTCCAGCACGCCGCCAGCGGCGAATGAGCTGAAGCCCAATGCCACGCCGGACGCGAACGAATTGAAGCCCAATGCCGCCCCGGACCCCAATGAGCTGAAGCCCAGCGCTCCCGATGACAATGCCCCGGCTTTGCCACCTCCACCGCAGGTCAACGAGATTCAAGCCGGTTCGACCAGCGGCAGCCAAGGAAGCGCCGGCGCCGCGAAATCCGGAGACTCCGCTTCTTCCGACGATCAGCTAGCGGACGACGCTTCCATCTCTTCTAGTAAGCACAAGAAAAAGAAGGGATTAAAGAAGATCATCCCGCTCTAATAAAGACCGTTTGCGGTTCCTGGCGAGGCGGGCTGGATGACGCGAAGACCTTGGCCGTCTGGCAATAGCAAAGAAGTTGCCGCTTCGCTCTAGCGGGTGCTGTCCGCTGGTAACGTGTTTACTGCTTAATCCTCATTGACTTACCGCCCGTGACAAGTTAACTTCGCGCTATCTCCCCAGAGGACTTCGCTTGGCGCGGAAAATACTGCTGGCCGATGACAGCGTGACTGCCCAGAACATGGGCCGCCGTATCCTTACCGAAGCCGGTTACGAGGTCATCACCGTCAACAACGGGTCGGCAGCGCTCAAGAAGATCGCCGAACAAAAACCCGATCTCGCGATTCTCGATGTTTACATGCCGGGTTACGGCGGCCTGGAAGTATGCCAGAGGATGAAGGAAGGGACGGAGACTTTGGCCATCCCGGTCCTGTTAACTGTCGGCAAGCTGGAGCCTTTCCGGGCCGACGAAGCGCGCCGCGTACACGCCGACGCGCACTTGGTAAAGCCTTTCGAAGCCAGTGAACTGCTAGCCGCGCTTAACAAACTCGAGGACAAGATCGTACCGCAGGCGGAAGGCTGGGAGGGAAGAAATTCCTCCGCCGGACGGAGAGCGAGTTCCGCGCGGGGCGCGGACTTTGGCGATAGCGAGACGGGATGGAAAAGCCGCCTCGTCATACCTGCCACACCCAAGCCGGAAGAAAAAGCCGTGCCTAGCCCGGAAGGGGCAAAGACTCCGCCGGCCTCCGTGGCTCCTGTCACTGCCTTCCGTAACTTTGAGCACCCGCACGAAGCGATCGAGGATGTCCGGCCCATGGACGCGCCGGGGACTGCCGCATCAATCTACAACGGAACGCTGCAAGACATCACGCCGGAGGAGGTCGCTGCCATTGCGGCTGCGGCGGCAGCCTTTGGGGAGAAGAGCCATCAATCGAGAGCCGACGTGGAAGAACAAGTCGCGAGCCCGGCGCCGTTAGCCGAGGCCAGCAACCGGCCCGCAGACGTGGAAGCCCGCGAGTCGGCCACGGAAGCGGCGCAGGCCGAGCGAGAGCCCATCGGGGCGTCTGCCGCTTGGGCTACGCCTGAACGGGACGAAGAAAGCCTGGCCGGGAACGCCGAAGAATATGCGGCGATGGAGCGCGTGGTGGATGCGGATGTCGTGGCGGCATTGAACGCTTTGGCGCCGCAGGCCGCCGAACCGGGCGCCGATGAAGACGTTGCGATTCCGGAAGAGGTTTCAGTCGCCGCCGGCGCCAGCGCGATGAACGGATCCAGATCGAGCGGGCCGAGATGGGTAGCGGAGGAAGTCCCGCTCGAGGAGGGCGAAGCTTCTTGCATCCTGGAACGCGAGATGCACAAGGTTTTTGCGGCGTTGGCCGGGGTGGAGGCCGATGTCCGCTCCGGCGGCATGAGCGTAGAGGGAGATGCAAGTTCCGCCGCGCCTGGGGATGTATCGCCCGCGGCTCGTGCTGAGGCTGCCCCATCACCCGAAGAAGCTCATTTTCCACCCAAATCTTTGGCGGATTCAGCGGCCAATCCGGAAGCGGCGATTTCTGCCGGTGCGGAAGGCGTCCACCCGGAAGCCGAGAATACCGAAGCTCCAGAGTCGGAGTCCGCGCCGGTGGAGGCTGTGACTGCGAGCGTGGAGAGCGGCAACGAACCAGAAGCGGCTCCTGAAATCACCATGCCGCCTTCGGCACCCGGTTGGAGCAAGGAACACGTCCGGGCGCAGGCGGAAACCCCGGTCGAAGCTGTGGCGGCCGAGAAAAATGCCAGCGAGCCTGAATTCGCGGCAGCATCCGCCGAGACGACGCCGGCACTGACGTCTGAGACAACGAACAACGAGCCTACGGCCCCCTCCACGAATGGCGAGACGGAGGCAGAGTCCAAACCAGAAGCTGCCTATGCGGCTGCGGCAACGGTTAGCGCTGGATTTCGATCTATCAATCCTATCGGTGCAAGCCGCTCGACTGAAACCAAAACCCCGCCGGAAGAAAACGCAGGTACGGCTGCTTCCGCAGCCCCCGCCCAGGACGCGCCGGAGCGCGAAGCAGAACTGGCGGCGGCGTGGGCGCAATGGAGACAGATACGGGAATCGATCGGCAGTAAGCCTAGCTCCCAGGCTGCGGATCGCGTCGCGGACGCGGACGCCGAATTCTCCGCGCAACTGAATCGCAGCCATTCGCAGGAGCCGTCATCCGCGCCGGACTCGTCGGCGGCCGACGCAGAGCCCTCCGATCCCAAGGCGATTGCCAACATCGTGGACAGCATGCTCGCCGAACTCCGGCCCAAGCTGGTGGAAGAAATTGCTAAGAAGATGGGCAAAGAGCCGAAGTAAACAAAGTTACGCGTCGAGACATCCCCTCTCGTTCTCCCCCAAGTCATTGACCCGCGCTGGGCCGATAAGGCTCGGTCGAGGCCGCTTCAGATGGCACGGCACTATGGCAGCCCGCCACAGATCGAACCAGTTGATTTGCGACATCAACGTCACTGGCTTCTTGAGCGTGATGGTCGCGCTGCTTGCATTGTTTATGGCCGATACGCAGCCACATTCGCATCGCCTGGGGCCCCCGGTCGATCTTGCGAAGGTCAAGCATGCCATCCCCGTGCGAGCCGCATTGCGAGACGATGCGGTGATTGTTTCCATTATGCGCGATGGGGAAATCTATTGAAGGAACGATCAAGTAACGGCGGAGCAGCTACCATCCGCGATTCCTGGCATTCTTGGCCCTAGTCCGAATGCGGAGAGAAGAGTATTCATCAACGCTGACGCCCGCTGCAAATATCGTTCGGTGCTTGATGTCGTCGACCAGCTTCACTCCGCCGGGGTAACAAATCTCACCTTTCTGGTGGCTGAACGCAATCCACGCGCCCGTCCTTATAGTTTGTGCGCGCTGCCCGGTTTGACCGCTGTTTCCCCGCAGCCTGTTGCATCACAGATCAGCCTTTAGCCTCCGCTGTTAGCCTTAGGCTAGGCCAATCACAAAAAGTAGTACCATGAATATCCCGCATCTCGTGCAGGATATTCATGGTATTCCGCTGGCCGAATTTGTTGGGGCAAAATGAATGGGGGCTCGTTCGCATAGCCGTCCAGTTGAAATGCGCGTATCCCAGATCACAGACTCGCTCTTGTCGTTGTGTTAAAAGTCGCCGTCGTATCTAAAAAAGAAGATCGGCAAGGAGGGGAGTCATGTTCGGAGGTCTGCTTTTCATCGTGTGTGTCATCCTGCAGTTTCATTATCACGACGCCATTCCGTGGTACATCTGGGTGCTTGCCCTCATCGCGCAGTGTGTTGCGTTCGGCGAACCAGCGATGAAAGCTGCTTCGAAAAAGAGCTGAGTTTGTATCGGCGGATGGTTTGACTCCGGGCCAGTGAATGGAATCGCGATTTATCAACAGCTACCGAGTGAGCGCAACGTAAAGTGATGTGCACAAACAGCCCGCCAATATTTGGCTGGCTGGTGGACTCGCGTTCTTTGCGACTAGGAGCTGATGCAGGCCATCCGGAGGTGTTGAAATGACAAATGGTGGTAACGATGTATCACAATGCAAAGTCGCAAGATCGGCAGGGCTCTTGTATCTCCTTTACATAATAATTTTTGCTTTTTCTTCCTTTGTTCAACAAAAACCTATCGTATGGGGAGATGCTGCGGCAACGGCCAGAAATATCATGGCTTCTGAGCGGTTATTCCGTATCGGTTTCATGAGCGAAGTGGTTGCCGCATTGCTTTTTCTTTTGGCGGCCTGGGCTTTATACGTGTTGTTAAGACCGGTCAATAAGAACGTCGCTTTACTGTTTCTGCTTTTAAACGCGGCGGGTGTCGCTATAGAGTGCTGCAGCACGCTGATTCATTTTGCTGCCGTGCCAATCTTGCGCGGCGGTGATTACCTGAAAGTATTCCAAACGGATCAACTGCAAGCTCTGACGCTGCTATTCCTGAGTCTGAGCGGCAGTGGCAACATTATCACGACGCTGTTTTATGGCGTTTGGCTTTTTCCTCTTGGTTATCTAGTCCTTAAGTCGGGCTTCCTTCCGAGAATCCTGGGGATACTGCTAATCGTTGATGGCGCAGCCCTTCTGGTCTGCTTCTTGCAGTTGTGCCTTTTCCCGGCTTACCAAAAACTGACCTATCCGCTGTATCCGGTCATGTTCATTGCAGAATTTGGATTTTCTTTGTGGCTATTGATCAGGGGTGTAAAGGGCCAGAGGGAATCATTAACGGCCTGAGGCTTTGAGCGAGCTTTCAGCCCCTGGGCCGCATCCGCAGGCCCCACGTTGACAATACGTATACCGAGCACCGCGATCGAGGTTGATGGACCGCCGGTTGTGTATATAATCCTCGGCATTTGCCGCGCCGCTCACTCGGAACGCTCACTTGACGGAGGCGTCATCGCAACTGTGAATGCTCAATCTTGCTTCACCGCTTCGGCCGCGCCTCTTGCCCAGGTTCATGTGAAAAGGGCACACCTTTTCTGCGGCGCGACGTTTCGCCCATCAAATCACGGTCAATGCACGGGCAGCGATGCAAATTACGTCTGCCCGCAGGGCATGATGGGCCTTTGCGGTGACTATCTCAAGAATCAAGAGATTCTGTCTTGCAAGCAAGCGAAATGACTCCGGCTTCCACTTGCTATGTTGAAACCGCAAGGGCGGTGCCTGTGTGGTTGAGCGAAGCGTCTCGACGTGCTTGAAGAATACGAATTGGAAGAGAACCGCGGTGAACTGTGCAAACGATAGAAGCCGGGTTTTTAGCTTGTTAGTCGAAATTTCTCACCAGGCGATTCCGTAAGGATATCTTCGAGCCTGCGTCCGAGCCAATCCTGCAAACGAGATTTCTGATTCGAGGGAAGAGCCACGAATCGCAGCCCCGCCCGCCCATGGTTGCACCAGAGAACCACGCATTGTGTTGTGAACTCGGTGGTCTCACCGGGAAGCGTAAATCGGGCTCTCACCTGATTTTCCGGCGCAAGGTCCAAGGCCGTGATGATAGACATGCCATCTTCACTGATGTTTACACCTTGGCAGAATGTGTACTCCTGCGCGCCTTCGCCCTGAACCAGAACAGGCGTGAGAACCGAGCAGCGAAAATAGCGGCGGCGTTCGCGAAGAATGAGCCCAGAGGCCGCGTTGAATGCGCGATTGATCGAATCGCTCGAAAGCGGCCTTTGGAGCACGAAATTGCTGCCTGCCTCGAACGCGGCTTCGCTTTGGTCCTTGCTGGAGACGATTGCAAACAACACGGTGGTGGAATTGGAAGGGGATAGGCGGACGCATTTTACGACGTCTCGTGCGTCCCGACCCATGTCCAAGTCAACCACGACGACCTCGAATTTCCGCAGGTTCAGCAGCCGAAGCGCACTCGAAACGTCTGTACACGCGTCTGTGAACGTCGCCAGCCGCTGCAGAGAGCCGGTCAATTGTTCGACCGTTGTGGGTTCATTTGAAACGACCAGCGCATACAACTGTGTGGCAGGCTGAACACCCACACCTGTCATGCTCATCCTCCTTCGCCCTAGGCGACCGGGAAATTTAACAGAATATGCGTAATGATCTCCCACGAAGCACCGGGGCACTAACTAAGAAAGTGCCTCGCGTATTAGTTGTGGGCCGAGATTCTTAGCAGTATCAATGCTTCTACAAGGCACGCGCTTTGGAACCTGCGCCGTGTTTTTGTTACAAAATTCGAACGCACCCTGCCTTTATCGTGGCAACGACAATTTCCAATCGCGGTTATTGTGCAGGCAAGCAACCTAGGGACGTGTATGAAGGTGCTCCAAGACCATCAGGCATTTGCGGCGTCCTTTAATAGGGTGACGGCGGCCTGAGCTAGCCGATTGCGTACCACGACAATCAGGCGGTATGTGCCGTTTGACCATATTTTTCCTTGGCCTGTAAGATCAATCTTCACCCTTCTGCCGGAAAGAGGCTGCCGAGTTTGCTCGGCCTGGACGGCCGAGGGCGGCCGTCCCTATGTGGTTTTCGCTTGGACGACTGTTGCCACACAACGTGTCCAAACCCCATGTCCCACGACCTACCCAAAGCCTACGAGCCGGGCGCGATTGAGACGCGCTGGGCGGAATACTGGGTCAAGGAAAAGCTATTCTCCCAGCCCACGCCGCCACCGACCGCTCCCGGAGAGAAGAACCGTCCGGTGTTCACGCTGCTGCTGCCGCCGCCGAATGTGACCGGCTCGCTGCATATGGGGCACATGTTCGAGCAAACGCAGATGGACATCATCGTGCGCTGGCACCGTATGCGCGGATTCACCACGCTGTGGCTGCCGGGCACCGATCACGCCGGCATTGCCACGCAGCTGATGGTCGAGCGGCAACTGGCCACCGAAGGCAAGAAACGCGCCGACCTGGGCCGCGAGAAGTTTGTCGAGCGAGTGTGGGAGTGGAAGCGGCACTACGGCGGAAGAATCCAGGAGCAGATGAAGCGGCTGGGCGCGTCGGTCGATTGGGATCGTGAATATTTCACCATGGACGAAAACCTTTCGCGCGCGGTGCGCGAGGTTTTTGTCCGGCTGTACGAAGAAGGGCTGATTTACCGCGCCAAGTACATCGTCAACTGGTGCCCGCGGTGCGGCACGGCGATTTCGGATCTCGAAGTCAAGCATGAGGACGTGCTGGGCAAGCTGTGGGAGATTCGCTATCCGGTGGTGGGCACGCCGTCTGATAAGCCGGAATTCATCACCGTCGCGACCACGCGGCCGGAGACCATGCTCGGCGACACAGCCGTCGCGGTTAATGAAAAAGACGAGCGCTACAAGCATCTGCATGGCAAGAAAGTTCTGCTGCCTCTGATGAATCGCGAGATTCCGATCATCACCGACGAACTGGCGCAGCCCGAGTTTGGCACCGGCGCAGTGAAAGTGACGCCGGCGCATGACCCGAACGACTTTCAGGCCGGCCTGCGGCACAACCTGCCGCAGATCGACGTCATGGATGAGCACGCGCGGATGAATGCGAACGCCGGAAGCTACTCGGGCCTGGACAGATATGCCGCGCGCAAGCGGGTGCTTGAAGATCTGGCCGCCGGTAACTTTCTGGTCGGCGAAAAAGATCACACACTAGCGCTGGGCAAATGCGACCGCTGCGGGACGGTGGTCGAGCCGCGGCTCTCGACGCAGTGGTTCGTGAAAATCAAGCCCATGGCGGAGCGCGCGGCGCGGGCGGTCGAGTCGGGCGAGATCACAATCGTACCTGAAAACTACCGCACGATCTTTCTGAACTGGATGGAAGACATCCACGACTGGTGCATCTCGCGGCAGTTGTGGTGGGGACATCGCATTCCGGCGTGGCATTGCGCGTGTGGAGAGATTATTGTTGGCCGTGAAGCGCCAGCGAAGTGCGCGAGGTGCGGCGGCGCGATGACGCAGGATACCGACGTGCTTGACACCTGGTTCTCCTCAGGATTGCTGCCTTTTACCACGCTGGGCTGGCCGGAGAAGACGCGCGATCTGGAAGTGTTTTATCCCAACGCGCTGATGATTACCGGCTTTGACATTCTGTTTTTCTGGCTAGCGCGCATGATCATGTTCGGCTGCCACTTCATGCAGGGGCACGAGCAGGATGCGGCGATCAAGGCGGTGAGCGGCGACGGCGCGGCGAAGAACGACAGCGTGCCGTTCCGGCATGTCTACATCCACATGCTGGTGCGCGACGCCGACCGGCAGAAGATGTCGAAGACCAAAGGCAACGTCGTGGATCCTCTGGATGTGATCGAGCGTTTCGGCACCGACGCCACGCGATTTACTTTGGCCGCGATGGCGGCTCCGGGAACTGATGTGGCGTTTAACGAGAGCCGGACCGAGGGCTATCGGAACTTTGCCAACAAGATTTGGAATGCGGCGCGGTTCATGTTCATGAATGTGGAGCGCATTAGGCCGGATCTCACTGAGGAGTCGAGAAGGGTCGCCGAAGCCATCGAGCGGCTAGACAGACTTGGCCCACATTTGGAAGATAAGTGGATTCTTTCGCGGTTCAACCGGACCGCGAAGGATGTGAACGAGGCGCTGGCGACATTTCGTTTCCATGAAGCGGCAAATCGCACCTACGATTTCTTTTGGGGAGATCTCTGTGACTGGTATATCGAACTAATCAAGCCCAGGCTGGCTCCAGAAGCCGAAGAGGCGACGGCCAAACTCGCCTGCTTTCAGTTATGGACGCTCTTCGAATCTTCCATTCGGCTGCTCCATCCGGTGATGCCGTTTATCACGGAAGAAATCTGGCAAGCGATGTACGATGGCAAGGCTCCGCTGAAGTCGATTGCGCTGGCCCAGTTTCCCCAGGCCGACGAGGCGCAGATTGATCTGGCGGCTGAAACAAGGATGCTGGTTCTTCAGGACCTGATCGTCAGCGTACGGAACCTGCGGGCAGAGTTGAAGGTTGAGCCGAAGATCAGGGTGCCGATTCAAGTATTCGCGCATGATGCGGAGACGAAGACGCTTATCGCAGAGAATCGCGAGGCGATTCGGCGGCTGGCAGGAGTCGAGAGCATCATCGAAGTGGACCAGTTCGCCGCCAGCCAGGCTCCTTCGCGCAGCACGGCGCGCTTCGATGTGCGCGTTATCTATGAGAAGAAGATCGACCTTGCCGCGGAAATCGCGCGACTGAAGAAAGAGTTGGAGCGCCTTGAGAAAGAACTTGCCACTTGCCAGAGTAAATTGACCAATGAGAAATTTCTGGCCAAGGCACCGGCCGATGTCGTGGAAGGCATTCGCAAGCGTGCCAAGGAGTTGGGGATTCTGATAGCTAAGATCAAGAGTAAGCTGGAAGAACTGGGGGCTTGAGGCGGGCAGGCGGTCTTCGACCTGCATGGACAGCCCCCTTCGGCTTCGCTCAGGGCAGGCCACGGCGGCTGTCGCCACGGGAGTTAAGTCATGGACTGGAATAGCCGGCGCATTACCGCGATGATTGAGAATGCGTTGCTTGAGGACCGGGCCACGCGCGATGCGACCAGCTATGCTTGCATCGATCCCAACCAGCTGGCGACTGCGACCATTCTGGTGAAGCAGGATTGCATTCTAGCCGGCCTGGGCTTGGTGCCGCGCATTTTGGACGTCTACGCCGCGCTCGATGGCGCGGTGACTTCGCATTATGAAGTCATCAGCCATCCCGAGGCGTTTGATGGGGTGCGCATGCATGTCGGGCAGCCGGCCGCGGTCATTCGGCACAATGCGCGCGTGATCCTTTCGTGCGAGCGCGTGATTTTGAATTTTTTGCAACGGCTCAGCGGGATCGCCACGCTAACCCGCAAGTTTGTCGAAGAAGTATCGGGAACCAAGGCGGAGATTCTAGATACGCGCAAGACCGTCCCCGGCCTGCGCATGCTCGACAAATATGCGGTGCGCTGCGGCGGGGGGCACAATCACAGGCTTGATCTTTCCGACGGCGTGCTGATCAAGAACAATCACATCGCGCTGGCGGGCGGCATTGTGCCGGCGCTCGAGCGCGCGCACCGCAACCGGCGCGGCGAGCAGCCGATCGAAGTGGAAGTGAAATCGCCGCGCGAGTTGGAAGAAGCGCTGGAATACGGCGCCGAGGCCATCCTGCTCGACAATATGTCGGTCGAGGACGTTCGGCGTGCGGTGGAACGTTGCACGAAACTGGACCGCGAGGTCCCACTGGAGTGTTCGGGAGGGATAACGCTGGGGAACGTTCGCGCCTATGCGGAGACGGGCGTGGATTTCATTTCCGTCGGGGCTTTGACGCATTCGGCGCCGGCGGTTGATTTGAGTTTGCGGATTGTGCCGGCTTAGGCGGCCCGCCAATTGTAGTTTCCGCGTCCTTCGCGCATAATTCCCGCATTAAGAACATATCCACAAGCCGCAGATCACGGACAGGAACGCCCGCGCCACGCGCGGACGCGCCGCAGAAGACCGACCACCGTCTGGGGAAGATTATCCAACTATTGGTCGACCATGCCACGGTGGTGGCAAGCGGCAGCAAGATCGCCGAGGAAATCGGCGGCAGCCGTTCGGAAGTGTGGCGGCTGATCGAACAACTCCGCAGTATGGGAGTTGAGATTGCCGGACATCCCGCGAGCGGTTATCGGCTGCGCGCTGTGCCTGATTTGTTGTTGCCGGATATGCTGTCACCTTTGCTGCGGGGAACCATTTTTGGCCAGCAGGTTCACCACTATTTCAAGATTGGCTCGACCAACAACGCCGCCATGGAAGCGGCCGCTGCGGGCGCTTCCGAAGGCAGCGTTTTTCTCGCCGAACAACAGACGGCCGGGCGCGGGCGGGGCGGGCACTCATGGGAGTCCACGCAGTCCGGAATCTATTGCTCGGTCGTACTGCGTCCGCCGTTGCCGCCGTCGCAGGCGGTGATTCTCTCCCTGGCTGCCGGCCTGGCGGTGCAGGCGGCGATTCAACAAATCGATTCGCGAGTTGCGGTCGACTTGAAATGGCCCAATGACCTGTTGATTGCCGGCAAGAAATTCTGCGGCATCCTGACGGAAATGAATGCCGAGGCCACGCGCGTGCGTCACCTGGTGGTTGGAATTGGAATTAACGCGAACCAGAAAACTTTCCCGGCGGACTTGCAGCCGATTGCCACGTCCTTGCGAATGGCGACCGGCAACGATTGGTCGCGATTGGAGCTGTGCGCGGCCCTGCTAAAATCGTTGGACCGGGAGTATCGGGCATTCTTCTCGCAGTCTGAAGCCCGCCAATCGATTCAGCGGCGTTTCGAAGAGCACTCGTCCTCGGCGCGCGGCCACAAGGTGCGGGTCGAGGAGAATGGCGAATTTGAAGGCGTGACCGACGGTTTGGATGGCGATGGCTTCTTGCGGGTTCGAGTCGGGCAAGCGGTGCGAACGGTGCTGAGTGGGACAGTGCGGCTGCTGTGATCTGTCGGCGGCCGAAACGATTTCCATGCTTTTAGTTCTCGATGTGGGCAACACGAACACGGTGCTGGGCGTCTTTGCGCAAGAGGCGAAAGCGCCGGCGGCGCATAACGGCGGCGCCACGGACCAGTCGCGCCACTATGAGCGCTTGCTGGCGAATTGGCGCGTGGCGACCATTGCCACGCAGACGGTGGACGAATACGGCGTACTCTTCCGCAACTTGTTCGCCATGGCCAGCCTCGAAGCCAAGGAAATTCGCGGGATTGTGATTTCGTCGGTAGTTCCGCCACTCGATTCCACCCTGCGCGAAGTCTGCGAGCGTTACTTCAACACCAAGCCGCTGTTCGTCGAGCCGGGGGTGAAGACGGGCATGCCCGTGCTCTACGAAAATCCAGCGGAAGTGGGCGCGGATCGCATTGTCAATGCTGTCGCGGCGTTTATGAAGTATGGCGGACCGTGCATTGTGGTGGACTTCGGCACGGCGACCACGTTCGACTGCGTCTCCGCCAAGGGTGAATATCAGGGCGGAGTGATCTGCCCGGGCATTGGAATCTCCGCCGACGCGTTGTTTGAGCGCACCGCGCGCCTGCCCCGCGTGGACATGCGCAAACCAGCAGCCATTATTGGTACGACGACGGTCGGGAGCTTGCAGTCCGGTCTTTACTACGGCTATCTAGGTCTGGTGGATGGAATTCTCGAACTGCTATTGAAAGAGCTGGGCGAGGATACAAGCGTGGTCGCGACCGGCGGGCTGGCTTCGCTGATTGGAACGGGATCGAAATATATCACGCAAGTGGATGACTTTCTCACGCTGGAAGGGCTGCGGATCATCTGGGAGCGGAATGTGGCTGCCAAGCCGCCGCGCGAGCCTGCGCCGGCCAAGCTGCAGTTGCCGAGCACTCCCGTGGCGGAGCGCCCTACACCCAAAGCTTGGCCCGGCAAGCCGCGGTCCCGCTGAACTGCCGTGGAGAACTACTTCAGCTATTTCACGGAAATTGAGGAGCACTTTCAGCGGCGCCGTAGTGGGATTCTGCTGCTCTCCACCTTGGACTGGGCCCTGATTGAAACCTGGAAGGACGCGGGTATTCCGCTGGCGGCCGTGCTGCGCGGCATTGATGCCGCGTTTGAGCGCTACGAGAAGCGCCCGTCGAAACGCAAAGTGAACAGCCTGGCCTACTGCGCGCAAGCGGTGCTGGCCGCCGCCGAAGAAATGAAAGAAGCGGCCGTCGGCGGGACACGCGCCGGGGGTGCAGCTGAAAAACCGGCTGGGTTTCAAGCCGCCGAGATTGCCGCCTATCTCCGCCGCAACGCACAGCAGCTTGACGCCGCGAAATTGCCAGAGGAACAAGGAATCTCTGGACGTGTGATCGCCAGGGAGACCGTAGCGACCCTGCGCGACCTGGCAGCCGATCTGGACAGCCGAAAAGATCTGCCACGGCTCGAGGATCTGGAACGGCGGCTGACTGTATTGGAAGAAAAATTGTTCGCCGTGCTGCTGGCAGCTACGGGTGATGAAGAGATCGTTGCCGTGCGCGCCGAAGCGGATCGCGCCATGGCGCCTTACCGAAGAAAAATGCCGGCTTCACAAATCGATCAGCTCCAGAAACAATACGTGCACAAGAGGCTGCTGGAGAAATATGGGTTGCCGCGGTTAAGTTTGTTCTACATGTAGCCGATTCACCACCGCCGGCGTGGTTGCAACCCTGTGGCCTCTGTGCTCCCTGTGGTTAAATCGTTCCTTGAATCTCACCATCGAAAAACTCGTGTATGGCGGCGATGGACTGGCTCGTTTGCCGGCGGATGAGCACGGCTTCGGCAAGGCAGTGTTCGTGCCTTTTGTTCTGCCGGGCGAAACCGTCGAAGCTACGTTGACCGAAGAGAAGCCTGGATTCGCGCGGGCGCGTGCGGATCGAATTCTGCAACCCTCCGCCGAGCGGATTGAGCCGCGCTGCCCTTATTTTCAGCGCTGCGGCGGCTGCCACTATCAGCACACCGACTATGAGCAGCAGATTGTCATTAAGGCGGGCATACTCAAAGAAAATCTTCGCCGTATCGCCAAGCTGGAGCTAGACAAGGAGCTCATTGTCCATCCCTCGCAGCCATGGAACTACCGCAACCGCAGCCGCTTCAAGGTCGAGACCACGCCAGAATTCGCGCTGGGTTACTTCAAATTCAATTCGCATGCGCTCTTGCCGGTCGAGGAATGTCCAATCAGTTCACCTTTGATCAATCGCGCAATCGCGGCGTTCGGGGAATGGGGACGCGCCGCTCAGGCTGCCAGCGAATTGCAGGAAGTCGAGTTCTTTGCCAACGCGGATGACTCGCAACTACTCGTCGAAGCGTATTGCGCGCCGGGAATCTCGGCAGCAGATGCACAACAATTGGTCGAACGAATTCAGAATGCCATTCCGCAAGTGACGGGCGCGATCGTGTTCCAGAACGTAGCGGCGAGTCCATCAAGACGCGGCGGTACGAAGGAAAGGATTGCGGTTGCGGGAAAGCCGGAAATCGACTACCGGACGGACCAGGCCTCCTACCGCGTGAGCGCCGGCGCGTTCTTCCAGGTGAACCGTTACTTGGTGGATGAACTGGTGAAACTGGTTACCGAAACCGGCAACGGAGAGGTTGCGCTCGACCTCTACGCCGGCGCCGGGCTCTTCTCGTCGGTTCTGGCGCGGAGATTTGCACAGGTAATCGCGGTAGAAGCGTCACAGATTTCCCATGCCGACCTGGTCCACAATTCTCCCGCGAATGTAAAAGCAGTGCGCGCGACCAGTGAACAGTATCTGCAAAGAGCGGTTCGTAAGTTGCGGGCGGATTGGGTAGTGGTGGACCCGCCGCGCGCTGGATTGGGCGCCCAAGTCACGCGCGATCTGGTGGAGTCAAGCGTGCCTCGCATCGTTTATGTGTCGTGCGATCCTGCTACCCTGGCCCGCGACCTCGGTCGCTTGATGGGCGCCGGCTATCGCGTGGAACAGGCTCACCTGGTGGATTTGTTTCCGCAAACCTACCACCTGGAAAGCGTGTTCCATTTGGTTCGGTAACGCGGTCCGGAAAACTCAAGCATAGGACGCGTTTTTCTCCGAGTCCAACTCGCCGCCAATTTCCGCATTCGCGTATTTCCTCCCGCGGCACTCCAATGGATCCTCTGCCCAGCACCGCCGCGCGGTCTCGGTTAAGCAGGCGCCAGCCTTTGCTCTGGGCGGCCACCGCTTTTGCCGCTGGCATTGCCGCGGGCGCTTATTTGTGGCGGCCGGCGGTGTGGTGGCTGGCGGCAGCGGCGCTCCTCGCCGCTTTTGGAGCATATTTAGTCCGGCGGCGAGCTTGGGCAGCTTGCACTCTCGCCTTCGGCGCGCTCTTTGCCGCGGGAGCCTTGACCATCCAGGTTAGAAGTCCCGTCAAAACGGGCGACACCGGCCTGCCGCAGTCCGCAGCTGCCCGCGAAGTCGTGCTCACCGGCCATGTCACGAGAGAGAGCGATCTTCTGCAAGCGGGCTTCGGTGAGGCGCGGCAGATCCTAGATATCGAAGCGGAAGAAGTATCTGTTGACGGTGAGAGGTTTGCGGTGCGGTCGGGCCTGCGCATCGGTGTCTACACGAAGGAAGCACGGAGCGATTCTGAGAACAAGACTGAGCCCCCGCGTGTTTTCCACTACGGCGATCGAGTGCGTTTTCCGTCCAAGCTCGATGCTCCGCGTAACTTCCGCGATCCCGGCGCCTTCGACTACCGCGGATATCTAAGCGAGGAAGGGATCAGCGCGCTAGGCTCGACGAAAGCCGATGAAGTGGAAGTCCTGCCCGGCTTCTCCGGCAGCCGCTGGGAACTCTGGCGTACGCGCATTCGTCGCAGCATCGTGAAGAAGATCCAGGAGCTATGGCCGGCCGATGAAGCAGCCCTGGTGGTCGCCATGCTGCTCGGCGAGGAGTCGTTCCTCGGCCGCGCCTTGCGCGAAGACTTCCAGCGCTCCGGCACCTATCACGTGCTGGTCGTTTCCGGATTGAAAGTCGGTATTCTGGCTTTGGTGGCGTTTTGGCTGCTGCGCCGAATGCGTCTGAGCGATCTGCCGGCCACCATGATCACAATTCTGCTCGCCGTGGGCTATGCCTTGCTCACCGACGCGGGCACGCCCGTCTGGCGAGCGACCTTTATGCTGGCTCTTTATCTTTGCGCGAGGTTGCTCTACCGGGAAAGATCGGCGCTCAACACCATCGGCGCGGCAGCATTGGTGCTTCTGATCGTCGATCCGGCGCAACTGCTGAACGCGAGTTTCCAGCTCAGCTTCTTATGCGTGCTGATCATCGCGGGAGTCGGCCTGCCGCTTTTGCAGCGCACCATTCAACCCTTCTTGCGTGGTTTGCGGCATCTGGATTCGACCAGCTATGACGTGTCATTGCTGCCCCGCATGGCGCAGATGAGGCTCGACCTGCGCATGATTGGCGGCGTTTTGTCCCGCTTCACGGGCAAGCGTTTTACCTTGCGGGCAATCGAAGTTTCCGCGCGCGGCCTGCTCATCGCTTGCGAATTCCTCGTGATCTCCGCCGTGCTGCAGGCGGGGCTGGCATTGCCCATGGCGTACTACTTTCACCGCGCGACAATTGTTTCGCTGCCCGCCAACATTTTGGCGGTGCCGCTCACCGAAATAGTCATGATCGCCGCCATCGCGGCCGTCAGCATGGCTTACATTTCCTTGCATCTGGCCAAAATTCCGGCGCTGCTGGCAGGCTTGGCGTTGCACGCGGTCGATGGAACCGTGCGCAGGCTGGGCGGATTGCGCATCGCCGACGCCCGCGTGCCCACCCCTGGATTGATCGTCATTCTCGTTGGGACGGCCGCGCTCATTCTGGCCATGGTTCTGATACGCCGCCGTCCATGGCTTGCAGGCGCAGGTTTGGTTGCGCTGGCCGGAAGCGCTTTCTGGATTTGCGCCGTCCCGCCGCGTCCGTTGCTTCAGCCGGGGCAACTGGAAGTGACGGCCATCGACGTCGACCAGGGCGATTCGATCCTTGTTGTGTTACCCCAAGGCCGCACTATGCTCGTGGATGCCGGAGGAATGCCGCAATGGATGCACTCGGAGTTGGATATTGGAGAAGACGTCGTTTCCCCGTACTTATGGTCGCGCGAAATCAGCCGTCTCGATGTCGTGGTTGTCACTCACGCCCACGCTGATCACATTGGCGGAATGCGCGCCATTCTGGATAACTTTCGTCCCCGCGAGCTGTGGTTGGGCGTCGACTCGCCGTCTCCAGAGTTGCAAGCCGTGTTGCGCGAAGCCAGGGCGCTAGGCGTTCGCATCGTTTCGCATCAGGAAGGTGACAACTTCGAGCTGGGTGGGACGTCCATCCGCGTGCTTGCGCCGGCGCTCGACCCCACAAGCCGCACCTGGCGGCCTAATGACGACTGCATCGTCATGAAAATCAGTTACGGCGAGACCTCGGCTCTACTGGAAGGCGACGCCGAACGCGCTACCGAACGCCGCATCGCCGGCGAGCAGCCCCAAGCCGACCTGCTCAAGGTCGCTCACCACGGCAGCGCCACTTCCACCATACCCGAACTGCTCGCCGCGGTGCATCCACGGTATGCCGTGATTTCCGTGGGAGCGCGCAATGTGTACGGGCACCCTCGACCCGAGGTGCTGAATCGGCTGGGAGAATCCAAAGTAGCGACCTATCGCACCGATCTCGACGGCGCCGTCACCTTTTATCTCGACGGAAAAAGCGTTAGTCCCCGTTCGGGGGATCTTCGCTAGGGTCGCCAATCTCGATGTCGGAATCGTCGTCCCCGGGCGCGCGCCGGTAGTCTTCAATGAGCTGGCGCGCCTTTGCGGCGTCTTCCGCGCGCACCATAATGATTGTGCCACCGACTCCCGGCAAAATATCCTGCGGCGCGTCGAGCGAGGTCGCATCGGTCTCAATGCCTTGCGACTCAAGCAAGCCGCGAACAACCATAGCTTCAGACTCTTGTTCGGCGTCGAATACTCGCACCAGCTTCTCGTTCGGCTCGGGGCGCCGCCCTGCTTCATCGCTTCCGGTAGAGCGCTTATCGAACGCGTCAGCCATCGGGATCGTCCCTCCGCCTTGCATTGTAGCCCTCGGCGGCTGTCGTTGGCACTGGATGGTAACTGAAGGTCAACATCGTAGGGCAGTTGCGTTGCATTTCGCCGTCCCGTGACAATCGACAAATGCAACCGCCCGGCCGGCGCACCGCTCGAGTCGCTTTTCGCATCGAATAAGGGTGGGCAGGCTGCGCGGGGAGCCGCGCTGGAGTAGGGAGATGGAGAATCGCTGGCAGGCCGAGTTTGACAACTCGAATGAAACCGTCGAGGAAGCCCGGAAAATTCGCCGCCTGCAAGTGATGATCAGTATGGTCATGTCGGTCATCGGCCAGGACCCGAAACTCACCTTGGAAGAGGCCGCCGAATTGGCAGCGAGCGCGCGCAGAGCCGCGCTCGCCATGTTCCCCGACAAGCAGCTAGCCTTCGATATTCTCTACAAACCGCGATTGCAGCGCCTTATGAACGAGCGCTTCCGGCTGCAATAATGTTTCCCCGTTTTATTCGTTTCGTTCGCGATCAGCCATCAACTTTGCCTTCCGTTGACCCCAAGTTCAGACGCAACTAAACTCCTTTGCGGCGAGGTGTCTCATGAGCCGTTTCGTCCTATTGCTGGCGCTTATTTCACTTTTGTCTCTGTTCGTCCGGGCGGAGGAAGGTGAGCATCACGAAGACTTGACCTCCGAACAGCTCGGGATGGTGCACTTTTCCACTTCCTGCGCCGCGCCCGCGCCGGAATCGTTCACCCGAGGCGTGGCGTTGCTGCACTCGTTTTGGTACGAAGAGGCGGAGAAGTCCTTTCAGGAAACGGCGACCGCCGATCCACGGTGCGCCATGGCTCACTGGGGTGTGGCCATGAGCCTGTGGCATCAGCTCTGGAATCAGCCCGATCAGGCAACCATCAAGCGGGGCGAGGCTGAGATCAAACAAGCCAAGTCGCTACACGCGAAAAGCAATCGGGAACGCGATTACATTGCCGCCGCCGGTGCGTTCTATGGAGGCTCTGGGAAGCGCAGCTTTGAAACCAGGGCGGCGGCCTATTCCCGCGCCATGGAGCGCGTCTGTCGGCGCTATCCTCAAGACCACGAAGCCGCCGCATTCTATGCGTTGTCCTTGATTCGTTCGGACCGAAAGAAAGCGGCTTCGATTTTGGAAACGCTCTTCGCTGCCGAACCCAACCATCCGGGCGTAGCCCACTACCTGATTCACACCTTCGATGCGCCCGATATGGCCCAACTGGGTCTGCCCGCCGCACGACACTACGCGCAGATCGCGCCTATGGCCCCGCACGCGGTACACATGCCATCGCACATTTTCGCCCGGCTTGGCCTGTGGCAGGAGGATATCAATTCCAATCTTGCCTCGATTGCGGCGACGGAAAAGGCTGAATCCATGCACATGAGTGGCGAAGGCCATCAATTTCACGCTATGGATTTCCTGGTTTACGCTTATTTGCAGAGTGGGCGTGAAGCGGCGGCACAGCAGTTGATTGAGAAAATCAAGACCATGCCCGCGATGAAGGACATGTACGGCATGGGCTTCGATCCCGCGATTTCCGCTTCGGCTGCATTTGAGGCAAGCTACGCGCTCGAAATGCATCACTGGGCGGATGCAGCCAACCTCGTGCCCGTTGCGGGCGCGGAACTCACGGACAATTCGATAACCCATTGGGCTCGTGCCATTGGAGCGGCCCGCGCTCACGACCCGGCCGCGGCGCGCGCAGAGGTGGAAGAGATCGAGACGATTCGCACGAAATTGCTGAAGCAGAAGAAGCCGCAGTTTATGGTGGACGCGGTTGACCGCGATCGCCAAATTGCGTTGGCCTGGACGGAGTATGCAGAAGGCAAAAACGAAGATGCCATCAAGCTGATGCGCACTCAAGCCGACAAAGATACAGGCGCTTTCGAAGCCAGCGACGAAATCCCCGCCCGCGAGATGCTCGCCGACATGTTGCTGGAGACGAATCGCCCAGACGAGGCACTGACAGAATACCGAGCGGATTTGAAGGCGAATCCGGGTCGATTTGATGGATTGTTCGGCGCCGCCCGGGCTGCGGAAATGGCCAGCAAGCATGACCAGGCCAAGACGTATTACGTTCAACTTGTGCAGCAGTGTGACGGATCTGTTTCAGACCGCCCCGAGCTAACTCGAGCAAAAGCCGCGCTAAGCGATCACGAAAATAGCGTTCTTATTTCGCCGCATTCTTAATCGTTTCCCCGCCTTTCATCACGAACACCACCTTTTCCATTACCGTGATGTCCGTCAGCGGATCGCCGTCGACGGCGACGATGTCCGCGAATTTCCCCGGCTCCAAACTTCCAATGTCTTTCGAGCGTTCCGTCAACTCAGCACCGTTGATGGTCGCCGCTTGCAACGCTTCAATTGGCGTCATGCCGCCGCGCACCAACGCGCCAAATTCCTTGGAAACCACATCGGGATCGTCGTCCACTCCATAAGCGATTTTCAAATGATGTTCCAACGCCCGATGGAATGCCGGTCCTTGTTCCTTCAAAATGGCCACGCCCTTGGCGAGACTGACCGGATCGCGCCCCTGAGAGAGCCCGGTTTCCATGTCATGCTGAAAGCAATACAAAGTCGGCACCAGCCATGTGCCGTGCTCTTGCATAAGTTTCGCGCCTTCTTCGTCCAGCATAGTGCCGTGCTCAATCGAATCCACTCCGGCGCGCACGGCCGCTTTAATGCCTTCCGCTCCCTCGGCGTGAACCATCACTCGTTTCCCGGCACGATGCGCCACTTCTACTGCTCTTGCCATCTGCTCCTGGCTGAGTTCCTGTACCCGATAGTCGCTGATCGGATCCATTACGCCGCCCGTCCCCATTAGCTTGATCCAGTCCGCTCCGAATTTGATGTCTCGGCGCACCACCCGTTCAACATCGTCTGCCGTATCCGCGATGTTGGGCCGTGGCGCCAGCCCCGCATCGGGCGCCAGCACATCAATATCGCCATGACCTCCGGTGAGGGAGACGAATTGCCCGGCCGAAACCATCCTCGGTCCGCGGATCAGCCCTTGCTCAATGCTGTCCCTTAGAGCCAGTTGCGCATACGAAGGATCGTCTTCGCCAGCCTCGCGTAGTGCGGTGAATCCGTGATCGAGCCAGACCTGTAGGTTGCGTACCCCCCAGATCGCCTTTTGCGCCGAGGACATACGCAGGCCGGAAGTCGAACTCTGGTCTTTGGGATTGCCCAGCACATGCGCGTGACAGTCAATCAACCCCGGAACCACCGTGTATTTGGACAAATCGATAATCGCCACACCCGGGGGTGCGGAATCGGCGATGCCGACAATTCGGTCTTTCAGTACGACAATGTACTTGTTTGTGACAACATTGCCCGTTCGCACATCGATCAACCGCCCCGCACGAACCGCAATCGTCGGCCCGGCAACTTGTTGCGCCAACATCCAACCGGCCGAAAAAACTAGTACGGCCACTAGCCCTATACCCTTCTGGAATAAATGGGTCTTCATTCCTGTTCCTTTCGCTTGCAAAGCTACATTAGCAACAACTATGGTTTTCCGCAGGACCTGGTCACCGCATCCAAATCCGCTTGGCCACCAATGCGGCAATGACGGCCAACGCTCCCAACAGCGCCCGGTATTCGCGATGTCTCCGGTACAGGTCCCAGGAGAATCGACCTCGGGTGCCTTCATAGGCAGTCAAGCGAGGAACTAGAAGAGGTACGTGGCCCGCGTAGTTCTCGAATTGCGGAAAACGTTCGCGCAAGAATTTTTCTTCCGCCCGGATGACGGGAATGTAGATTGCAATAAAGAGCGCGATGACGGCGAGGGCAATCCACCAGCTTCGAGCGGCCAGCGTAAATCCAGCGGCGAGGATGAGAGAGCCAAGATAGAGCGGATTGCGCGTGTGAGCGTAGGGACCGGACGTGGCGAGCCGCTCGTTTTTCTGCACGTGCCCGGAAGCCAGCCCACGGAGCAACAATCCGAGGATCGCAACTACCGCTCCAATTAGAATCGAGGCCGGGGTCGGTTTCGCCAGCCAGATGTAAAGCGCGGCAAACGCGAAGCCCAGCGGAACTCGGATGATGCGCGCGAGTCTTGACCAGCGCAAAGACCAGCTAGCCATGACAACTCCGCAAGAGTTGGCGTGCTGCGGCCACAACCTGGTCTGCGCTAATCTCCAAAAGACCTTTCTCGGGCTGCGCGTACCGCGCGTGCGAAGTGACGCTCGACGGGCTGCGCAGCACGATACTGCGGCCTCCGTAAGGGCCATTGCGCGCGGGATTGGTAGGGCCGAAGATGGCGACCACCGGGATGCCCAAAGCCGCGGCCATATGCAGCGGGCCGGTGTCACCCCCAATGAACAGGCGGGCGCGGCGCGTGAGCGCGATCAATTGCGCGAGCGAGCAATCGATTCCTTTGGCCGCTCCGCCGCTGGCCGACTCCAACGCGGAGACCAGATTCTTCTCATCGGGCCCGAAATTAGTTATTGATCGCAATCCTTCCGCGGCAAGTTGCCGGGCCACTTCGCCGTACCGTTCTGCCGGCCACCGCTTGGCGCCCCAGCCCGCGCCGGGATTCAACAGAACAAAATCTCCAATGCCATCTTCGCGCAGCCAGCGCTCAACCGTTTCCTCAGCGGCAGGGTCGCGCGGGAATTCCACGGCCGGCAAAGCCAAACTGTGGCCGGCGACGGCCTCGGCCAACGACAAATTCTGCTCCACCACATGCGCTCCTCGAGCAATCACCTGCCGTGTATACAGCATGCTCGCCACATTCTCGCGAGGCTCGGCCACGCCGTACACAATCGGCGCCCGTGACCATCTTGCAATCAGCGCGGAGCGCGCCGCGCCCTGGAAATCCACCGCAACCTGGTAGTTCTGGGCGCGCAATTCGCTGAACGCGGCTGCCAGCTCCTGCCAGGTTTGCAGTGAGAACGGAGCCTCTCGCCACTTGGCGGTCGTCACCGCGTGGATGCGGTCCACCAGCGGCCGCTGCGCCGAGCGCGGCCCGGAGCGCGGAGTCGGCAGCGTGCACAACAATTCCGCCCAGCGCTCCTCGATGACCCACCCCAGCATCGCTGCGGGAAAGGCCTGGCGTAGCGCGGTTGCGGCGGGGAGCGCGTGAATGATGTCGCCCATCGAACCCAGGCGAACGATCAGCAACGGCTGCATGGTATCTGGCGTCACGGAATGTTCGACTGACTCTCGTTTCGCGGCGCACATTAGCGGGGCCGCGTGCCCAGCCGCGTGCGGATGATCTCGCTCGCCGAGTGATTCTTAGGATCTCCCACAATTTCCACTCGGCCTCCGCACTCGACCACGACATCGCGCTCTGGCACGGTGAGCGCAGTATAGTCGGTGCCCTTGGCGTGAATGTCGGGGCGAATTTCCCGAATCAATGCGCGGACATCTGCCTCGGGAAAAATCACCACCGCATCCACGTCCGTCAGCGCTGCCAGGATTTCGGCGCGCTCTTCGGCCGGCATTAGCGGGCGGCCTTCGCCTTTGAGGGCACGCACGGAATCGTCCGAGTTGATGGCTACAATCAAACGCCCGCCCAGCTGCTTGGCGGCATGCAGATAGCGCACGTGGCCGACGTGCAACAGATCGAAGCAGCCATTGGCCAAGGTGACGGAATCTCCAGCCCCACGCCAATCCGCCACACACTGCCGCAAATCCCCGCGCTCGACGATCTTGCTGTGGCTTTGTTTGCTCAATGGGATCTTGCCGCCGGCGGGCCCTGGTCAAGCGCGTTCATCAACTCTTGCGGGGAAACCGTCGCTGTGCCCCGCTTCATCACCACAATCCCGCCGGCATAGTTCGCCAGATGCGCGGCTTCTTCCGTGCTAGCGCCGGCCGCCAAAGCCGCGGTAAAAGTTGCAATCACGGTATCGCCCGCGCCGGTGACGTCGGCGACTTGGTCGGAGCCGAAACTCGGTATATCCACCGGCTTGTGCCGCCCGTTGAAGGCCACCATGCCGTCGCGCCCGCGAGTGATGACCAGCGACTGCAGCTTCATGCGCGCCATGATTTCTTCCCCGGCCAAGCGAAACCGCGACCAGTCCTGCCCGATGCACAATCCGAGCGCTTCCTCCACTTCCGGCTCGTTCGGCGTGGCCGCGGCCACTCCGGAATACTGCAGCATGCGATGTCTTGAGTCGAGTACCACAGGAACGCCTTTCAATCCGCCTTTTTCCCGGATGGCATTCAAGATGGCGGGCGTGGCTGCCCCATAACCGTAATCCGAAATCAGAAGCACATCCGAAGCCCGAACATATTCCCGCGCCGCCAGCACCAGCTCGCGCTTCAGGTGTGAATTGGGCTCGGATTCCGGCTCGCGGTCCACGCGCACCACCTGCTGCCGCCAGGCATGCGTCATCCCGGCTAGAATGCGGGTCTTGGTAATCGTGCTGTAGCTCTTGTCTTTCAAGATTCCGCTCAGCGGAATGCGCTGGTGGCGAAAGCCGCGCAACAGCAGGCGCCCCGGCTCGTCGTCGCCCACCACGCCCACCGGAAGCACGTTGACCCCCAGGCTGGCAAGATTGTTCACTGCATTCGCGCCGCCCCCCGGAGCCACCGTACGCTCGCGATGTTTCAGAATCAGCACCGGCGCCTCGCGCGAAACCCGTGAAATCTCGCCGAAAATAAATTCGTCGGCCACCAGGTCGCCGGCCACGGTGACGGTCACCTTGGGAAAGGACTCGATAATCTTCCTAAGGCGTTCCGTCTCTTTCGTCTTCGTCGTTTTGGATTGTGTGTTCATCGGGGCAAGTGGATTTTCTCATGCCGCGCCCTCCGTTCCTTCACCACGCGCAGGAGGGTATCCACAGCGTTAGGTGCTTCCACCAGCTTCATGGTCACGGGCACGACCGCCAGCGGCTGGAGCGCGGAACGATGGGAGCCCAGGTTAATGGCATCTTTCTCGGTGGTGACAAATCCTCCACCCTCGCCCGCTCGGCACAAGTCTAGAAGTTCGCGAATATCCCCTTCCGTATAGGAATGGTGATCGCGATAAAAAGCCTCCGCGACCGGCTGAATCCCCGCCGTTTGCAGTTGCCGGAAAAACTGTTGTGGCCGGGCAATTCCGCAAAACGCCACCGGCCGCGGCGGAACGCATTCCGGCGAAATCCCACGGCGGACGTGCCATACCAGCTTACCCTCCACCGGAAACGATTGCGAAGAAGCTCCGCTGACCATCACCACCGCGTCGGCGCGGCGCAGGGAACTCAGGGGCTCGCGCAGGCGCCCGCGGGGAAGCAGCCGATCGCGTGCGTCGTCCGGCGTGACCAAGACGATATCGAAGTCGCGGGCCAGCGCGCGATGTTGAAAGCCGTCGTCCAGAATATGCCACTCCGGGCCGAATTCCTTCTCCGCAAACCAGCCCGCCTGATATCGATCTTCTCCCACAATGACCGGAACTCCCAGGCGGCGGGCCATGAGCAGCGGCTCATCGCCAAATTCTCTCGCCGAGCCTGCCTGGTCCACCAGCGCCACTCCGCGTGTCTGTCGCCCGTAGCCGCGGGAAAGAATGTCGAACTGAACGCCGCGCGCTTTCAGCAGCTCTCCCAACAACAACACGAACGGAGTCTTCCCCGCGCCGCCCACACAGAGATTGCCCACACTAACCACAGGTCCATGCAAGCGGCGGGTGCGGAGAACTCCTCGGCTGTAAAGCGCATTCCGCCCCCGTACCGCCGCGCCAAAGATGGACCCCAGAAGGGTAAAGCGAGAAGGACTCATGACGGCGAATCGGTGCAACTGCCATCCCTTTCCGGCATCGAAAGCGGATGCTCCAGCAGAACTTGCAGGGCATCCAGAGTGCGTTGGGTTGCCCCCGTTTGGGCGCTTAGCGCTTCGGTTGCGCGCTGGCTCAGCGCTTTCCGCTTCGCTCCGTCGGAAGCGAGTTCCAAAAATGCCGGCGCAAGCTCCGCGGCCTCAACCACGCGCACCGCGTCGCGGCTTTGAAAAGACTCTACAATGTCGCGGAAGTTTCCCGTGTGCTTGCCCACCATGATTGGAACTCCATGTTGTGCTGGTTCGAGAATATTGTGCCCGCCCCGTTCCACCAAGCTTCCTCCCACAAAAGCCATATCGCCAAGAGCGTAAATTGCCGCCAGTTCGCCAATACTATCCAGCAGCAACACTCCCCCGGCCAGCGCCTCTCCATTCCACCGCGACCTTCGCCAGAAGCGCACGGCGGAAACCTCGAGCAATCGCGCAACTTCCGCGAAACGCTCAGGCCGGCGCGGCGCCAGCACCATAACCGCGCCTGCATGGCGAACCAGTACCTCCTGAAAGGCGCTCACCAGCAGCTCTTCCTCGCCCTCAACGGTACTGCCACACACAATCACGGGGCCAGCTCCCGCCCGCTGAAAGCTGCCGCGCAGGCTGTCGACAATCGGCAGTGCCGCGGGCATGGGAGCATCGAATTTCAAATTACCGCTGACCCGAACCCGGCTCCCAGGTGTGCCGATCTCCACCAGCCGCCTCCGGTCTGGCTCAGTCTGCGCCAGAAAGAGGTCCACCTGCCGCAGTACCCGAACCAGCAAGAAGCGCCAGCGCCGGTAACCGGGCCAGGAGCGGTCCGAGATGCGAGCATTCACGACCGCCACGCGCGCACCGCCGGCGTGAGACAGCCGCAAGAAGTTCGGCCAAAACTCGGTTTCCGCAATCACGATTAATTCCGGCCGCAGCCGCCGCAAATACGGCCGAATGGCAAACCCCAAATCCAGTGGAAAATAGAAAACCGCATCCTCGCCAAACCGGGCTCGCGCCAGCTTTTGCCCCGTGTCCGTCGTAGTCGAGACCACCACCCGATGGGTAGGAAACCGTCGGCGCAATTCAACGACCAGGCCGGCAATGGCAAGAACCTCGCCCACGGAGACCGCATGCACCCATATTGCCGGCATCGAGGTCACCGCCAGCCGCTCCGGAACCCTTCCCAGGCGCTCGCCCAGTCCTACCCGGTATTTGCCATGGCGCCACCCCTGCAGCAGCCAGTAAGGCAGGCTCACCAGCAGACCCAGCGCCAGCAGCGTACTGTACAACCAGTACATGAGGAATGGACATTCTACTCGGCGTGGCGCCTCCGCAGGCACCATGGCTCTGGAAGACTGCATCCTATAATCAACCACCTATGAGCTGTGATCGAAAAGCCAGCTGCAATCGAAAAACCCGCGCGTCCATTCGAGTCCGCGTAACAATTGTCAGCTTCCTGGCGCTATCCGTGTTTTGTCTGGCGGCGAAGCAGTTCGTGATGCCCGACCCGCACCCGGCGAAAACTTATCCGGCTCATGACCAGCACAGCGATGAAGCGGTGACTGTTGCCCTCGATCCCTATGACATTCCGGAAAAGGCCAACATTTTCTCCGTCCGGTACGAGGAGATTGGCATGTTGCCAGTCTTTTTGGTGGTAACCAACGACGGCGACCAGCCGGTTTTGCTGGCCGACATGAAAGCGCAATGGGTCACCGCGGATCGCAGCAAGCTTTCGCCTGTGACGCCCGACGACATAGAGCGCAGACTCTCCCATCCCAAGGCTAGCCCTGGACGCTATCCTCTCCCCTTTCCCACCAAGAAGGTCGGGGGCGGTGTGCGCGAGCAGGCGCGCGAGGAAATTGAAAACGCCCAGTTCGGCGCCAAAGCGGTAGAACCCCACGGCACACAGGCGGGCTTTCTATTCTTCGATGTGCAAGGGATTTCTAGACCGTTGGCGGGCGCCCACTTCTATCTCACCGGCGTGCGGAATGCCAAGGGAAGCGAACTGATGTATTTCGACGTGCCGCTGGAGAAATAGCTGACCGCCCTTCAAGCTTTGCGGGCCAAATTCTCAACGCGTGTTTTCGTACCACTGCCGCCAGGCGGCAGACCCCGCCCCAAAGTCTTGCCCAGAAATGTCGCGCAGGGCTTGCACCGCCCAGGTCCGCTGCTGCGTGGTCATAAGTGGATCGTCAAGCCAATTCACCATGCTGGCGGCCGCGATCATGCGCTGTTTGTTGGTGTACATGCCAGCCTGCGCCAAGCCGCAAGCCGCCCGTTCCTGCACGACCGGTGAAGGGTCGTTGCGAAAGCGATCAAGCAGCATGGGGACCGTTTCATCGCTGGCCAGGAGCGCCAGTCCGCTGACTGCCGCAGCACGAACGTCGGCGTCCGGGTCCGATAGATACGCCTCGATGATTTTGGCGGTATGCGCCGGGTCCACACCGCGATTGCCAAGCGCTCCCAGCGTCCACAGCGCCCAAACCCGCTGACGGGGATCTCCCACCGCCCGCTCCAGCGTGTTTAGCCCGGTCGCGTTCCACGGAACCCCGTCCAGGGCGAGATCCGCCTGGATGGCGGCTTCCCGCGCGTGCATGTCGCGGGAGTTTAAGGCGACGGTGAGCAGTTGATTCGCTGTCGCTGTGCGTTGCGTTTTCCCAATCCATCTCTCGGACCGCGCGAGGACTTGATCGGACGCTGCCCCGTCGCCATGTGCGGCGCGCTCGAGGAGTTGTTCCGCCTCGGATTGCAGGGCGGAATCGGAGGCTGATGCAGGTTCAGCCGTCACGGTGCCGTCACTTGGCCGAGCCAGGAAGGACAAGACCTTTTTGCCGACAATCTGCGCGCCCAAGACCAGCAGCGCAACAATCAGGACGAGGGCAATAAACCAGAGAACGACGGGCAGATTCCCGGACTGCCATGATCTTGCTGGCTTCGGTTGGGCGGCGGCGCTCGCCTTATCCACTGCTGTAACTTGAGGCGACAATGGATTGGAAGACACGCCAAAAATGTTAGGGTGGCCGGCACCTCATCACAAGTTACCTTTGGCATACCATCAACACAACCACGACCCCGCGCGTTCCTCTCAACTTTCTAGAACTCTACGTGCAGGCGGAAAGTGGGGACCAGGACCGGCCCACGGTCGCGGTTGTAACCGGGGTTGTTTATGTGCTGCACTCCGGGTGCGACATAAATTCCGCGCCAAAGGTGTGCCGTGTAATACGACTCGACAATATTCTCCCGCCCGTAGTTCAGGCCGCCATCGCCCAGCAGGAAACCGAGCCCGCCACCCGCCAAGTATGTTTGGTGATATTTGTTGATGCCGTTCGACACGAACGCGATGCCGGCGCGGTCTTGCTTACGATGCCATTGCGCTCCATTCACGCCCAGACCACCAGCGAAGGTCGAATCAATCTCGGTGTAAGCAAACGACTCGGTCTTTCCGTTGTCCCATCCCCAACGTGCAAACGCCGTGAGGTTCAGGGTGAGATTCTGTTCCAGATTGACGCCGAAGCCATACTTGCGGGTGACGCGCCAGGGGTGGCCGGTGATTTCCGGAGTCGGGACCAGGCCTTCCTCAAACTGCTCAATCGCATCACGGTAGATGCCCATGTTGGCGTAGTTGGTATACGCCAACAGCCGGACGACGCCCGGTTTTTTCGGCACCACCCCATGGCGTAATTCATATTCCCAATTTTCCGCGTGCACTTGCCATGGCCGCCACACTAGGTCGATTCCGTTCGCGACCTTTGGCATGAGCCCTTCCGCGAAGCGGAACCCCCAATTCCTGTCCTCGTAGTCCGCCACCAGGCCTACAGTGTAGCCGCGCGTATCGGCGGCATAGTCCCAGGCGCCGTTGTTGTCAATCGACCAGTTGGTGAATTGAAGATGGGTGTCGGAGCCGACCGAATTCACGTCAAAAAAATCCGGCATACTGAACTTGCCGAAGCGAATCTCCAGGCGCCGTCGCGGCAACTCGCCGAACAATGAGAGAGAGCTCCGCTGGTTCTCGACCTTATCCTTGCTCAACGCAAAAACTTTGTGAATCATGGCGCGCGCCAGGTACGGCTCCTTGCTCAGCAACGGATTACGCACGATGTCGAGATCCGTGTTTCCCGCCAGGCCCAGGCCGGTGCTGAGCGCCGAACCACCGGCTTCTTCGATGTCCACCAAAACCTCGGTGGAGTGGTTGAGTTCGACGCCGGTATATAGCGTCAGGACCCGCGAAGTGGCTTTATCAAAGCTGGAGCGAAGACTATTCGGCCCGCTGTAGTCGGCGTGAAAACCAGGATGAGCCTGAAAGATGAAGTTCGCCTGCCCGGAGAGCCAAAAGCGCTCATCCCGGAAGTGCGGCAGCATCGATTCGGGGTCGTCGCCATCCGAATCGTCCGTACTTGCAGCCGGAGCATCGCCGGGCAGGGGCGCGTTTCCCGCTTTCCCCTTGTCGTTAGCCTTGCTCAAAGGGATGGTCGCGGAATCGGCGGCTGAATTGTCCGCGGCATTCGGATCGGCAGCCTGCGCAAGAGAGGAAAGCTCGAAGCCGGCAAGCAGAAAGAGCAAGACTCCAGCCCCGGCCAAGGCGGACAGGCATCGTCGAAATGTTCTTGCCAGGATCATTTGGTTGTAGTTTCGATTGGCCCGCGTTGCCTGCCAGCTAATTAGCTCTGGTATATATTAGAGTGTAAACTATGGTTAACTATAAAACTGCCTTGGCAAAGCCGCCAAGGGGCGGACTCCCGTCTTGCCGATTCGAGCCCCGCGAAAAACTTTGAGGTTACTCCCGTTCGGTTACAGGATGGTTACAGGCGAGTCCGAGTCTTTGCATCAAAACGTTGGTCCGGCGTTGAAATTTCGAATCGACCTTTTTGTATCATACCCCCCTATGGTATAGTCAAGGGGAAATGGCCCACACCGTAAGAGACAAAGAAAAATTAGTCTTGCGCGTTCGTCGCATCCGCGGACAGATTGAAGCTCTGGAGCGCGCTCTGACTACCGATCAAGAGTGCTCTGACGTTCTGCAGTTGATTACCGCTGCGCGCGGCGCTCTAAACGGCTTGATGGCGGAATTGGTGGAAGATCACGTTCGCTTCCACGTGGTTGATCCTAAGCAAAAGCCAAGCTCCGAGCAGGCTTTGGCGGTCGATGAGCTGGTGGACATCATTCGCGCGTATCTCAAATAATCTCCGCCGCCGAAAAGTTAAGGACGGCCCGGAGCCCCCCGAGGTCGTCCTTAAACCCTCCCGGTTAGAAGGGCGTACTTGTATGAACCTACTGCAAGCCTGTTGCGGGATTGTTTCCAGTTTGTGAATTTCAGGTAAATTCGGCGTCGGCTTGGGGATGCGGTTTCGCCAAATGGTGGTTACCCTTTTGCATCGGCCCACCACTTCCCAGCTAAGTCGTGTTGCTACTATACTTACGACTTTCGTCGCCAGACACATGGCTCGCAAAGTGGAAAAGTCCCGCGCTCTACACCAGCGCGCCGAGCAGTTCATTCCCGGAGGAGTGAACTCCCCCGTGCGCGCCTTCGGCGCGGTGGGCGGCGATCCACCCTTCATTGTGATGGGCAACGGGTCGCACGTCTTGGACGCCGACGACAACGAGTACATCGACTACATCGGCTCCTGGGGACCGCTGATCCTGGGCCACGCCGCTCCGGAAGTCATCGCGGCGATCACGGCGGCGGCGCAAAACGGCGTCAGTTTCGGCGCTTCCACGCCCTCGGAAGCCGACTTGGCGGAAATCGTGGTTTCCGCATTTCCCCACATGCAAAAAGTGCGTTTCGTAAGTTCAGGCACCGAAGCCACCATGTCGGCCATTCGCCTGGCTCGCGCTTTTACGAAGCGCAAATACATTCTGAAATTCGAGGGCTGCTATCACGGCCACGTCGACGCGCTACTGGTGAAAGCCGGTTCTGGCCTGGCCACGCTTGGAATCCCTGGCTCCGCCGGCGTGCCCGAGGAGTTCACCCAGTTCACCATCGCTCTGCCATTCAATGACACCGACGCGGTCGAGCGCGCATTCGCAAAATTCAAGCACCAGATTGCCTGCGTGATCGTCGAACCAGTGGTGGGGAACATGGGCTGCGTGCCGGGCAATGGCGGCTATTTGGCGGCCTTGCGCCTGATCACGCAGCGGGAAAGAGCCGTCCTCATCTTCGACGAAGTGATGACCGGATTTCGGGTGGCGTTTGGCGGAGCGCAAGAACTGTACGGCATTCGCCCCGACCTCACCACGATCGGCAAGATCGTCGGCGGCGGACTGCCGGTGGGCGCGTACGGCGGTGCATCGGAACTGATGGATATGGTCGCGCCGCTTGGCCCCATGTATCAAGCGGGAACGCTTTCCGGAAATCCCCTGGCCATGGCGGCGGGAATTGCGACTCTGGGCCATTTGCGTGACCACAAGAATGAGATTTATCCGCGGCTCGATAAACTGAGCGGAGAGCTGGTGCGGGGAGTGGACGCGACCGCTCAGGCGGCCGGGGTCGCGGTTTTCTCTAACCGCGTGGGTTCGATGTTCACCTGGTTCTTTACCCCGGATCCGGTGAGCGATTGGACTTCGGCTGCCAAATCCGACACCCAGGCTTTCGCGCGTTTCTTCCGCGCCATGCTCGAGAACGGCGTATATCTGCCGCCCTCGCAATTTGAAGCGGCTTTCCTAAGCGCCGCCCACACCGAAGAAGACATCCAGAAAACCATCGCGGCCGCGAAGCTGGCGTTTGCGCCGGTGCACGCCTAGGGCCGTGTCGAACCGGCTCCCACCCGGTCGCGGCATGCTGAGTCTAGGCCGCGCTTCCGCCTGCGCCAAGCTTCATCATTTCCGGAATCGTCACAAATTCGTACCCTTCGGCCTTGTAGCGGATGATCAACCGCTCCGTGGCCAGCACCGTCGCGGATCGGTCGGCACCCATTTGAAGGTGCCCGCCATCGTGCAGCAGAATCACGTTCCCGCCACGCACTCTCCGTGTCACTTTGCCTTCGATGTACTCCGCCGGCGGCGCATTCCAATCGTAGCCCGTCACGTTCCACATCACGGGCGCAAGCCCCATCTGCCGCGCGATGCGCAAGACGGCGGGCCGTCGTCCGCCGAAAGGAGGACGAAACAAATTGGAGTGCTCGCCCACTGCGTCATGCAGCGCCCGCTGGCAGGCTTTCAATTCACTCCGAATCTGCGCGGCACTCTTGAAGATCAGCAAAGGATGAGTAAAGGTGTGATTGCCGACGACGTGGCCGTCTTTCGCCAACTCGCGCACGAGATCCGGTCGCTGCTGCACGTAGCGGCCAATCAGGAAGAACGTCGCCCGCACGTTGTGCTTGCGGAGAATCTCGAGCAGCCGCAGCGTGTGCGGATCGTTCGGGCCATCATCGTAAGTGAGAGCCAGTTGCTTCGACCCGCGGCCCAGGCCGACAAAAGTTCTCCCGTACCACTGGGCGGTTGGAGCCATCGACTGATAGCCCGCGGCGGAAGCGGTAACGAAACCAGCCGCGGCGATCGCAGCACCCAGCATGGATGAGATTCTAGCCGATTGCTAGTCCCTTAAAATCGCGGATCAAGGTTCGCGCTGCAAAGGAACTTCCCTGTTAACTCTTCCCGCAATTGCGTGCTGGCCGCTGCCGGGATATCCTGCCATGCGAAAGCGCGATTCCTAACAGACCCATGGCCAATCTCTTCGAGTCGCCCCGCTACATTGCAGTCGAAGGCCCCATACGAGTTGGCAAGAGCACGCTGGCGCGGGTTCTGGCCGAGCGCTTGAACGCGCAGCGTGTCATGGAAGCCGAGGAAAACCCATTCCTGCGCGGTTTCTACGACGGCGAGCGCGGCGCCGCCTTTCAGGCCCAGTTTGCTTTCTTGATTCGCCGTTTCGAGCAGCTGCGCGCCCTTGACCTTGGCCCGCGCTCGCAGAGAATTGTCATCACGGATTTCATCTTCGAGAAAGATAAGCTCTTCGCCTGCCTGAACCTCACCGACCAGGAGCTCGAGACTTACAATCGTTATTACAACTTTTTCCGCGAGCAGCTGCCCACGCCGGACTTGGTGATCTATCTCCAAGCCACGCCTGAGGTCCTGCAGAAACGGCTGAAGAAGAAAAATGCGCCCGGAGAAAAGGCGATCAACGAAGACTATCTGGAAGAGGTGGTCAAAGCCTACGAGCATTTTTTCTTTCACTACACATCTTCCGATCTGCTCATCGTGAATACGTCGGAGATCGACTTCGTCGAGCGCAACGAAGATTTGCAGGAGCTGCTGCGCAAAGTCTCCGCGCCCATCAAGGGCACGCAGTATTTCCTGCCGCTGGGCAGCCAGGAAGCCGCCAGCGCCTAAAGAGCTCTTTCAGTCCTCAAACTCAAGCTCGTGGTCATCGTCGCCACCCTTTGCATCCGGCCATCCGCCCCCAAACAATGAGAACTTGCCAGCCCGCTGCGGAGTTATTACAATTGTAATAACGAGGAAGATGTACCATGGTCGAGCTCAAGGTTCGCAAGTTCGGCAATTCGCTGGGAGTGGTGCTTCCTAAGGAGGTCATCCACCGTTTGGGCACGAAAGACGGCGAGAAACTTTTTCTGATTGAGGCTGCGGAGGGTGGTTACCGGCTCACGCCCTACGATCCGGCATTCGAGAAGAAAATGAAGAAGGCCGAAGCCATCATGAGCCGCTACCGCAACACTCTGCAAGCCCTGGCAAAGTGAAAGGCAAGGAACCAATCTGGATCGAGGAGCGCGATGTCCTCGCGATTCACGACCGCCTGTTGGCCGCCCACGGTGGCGCTCCGGGATTGCGCGATGCGGGACTTCTGCAATCTGCCCTAGCGCGTCCCCGCCAGCACCATGCATATGCCGACCGGCCTGACATGATTGAGATGGCGGCGCTATACACGGCGGGCATTGTCCGCAACCATCCGTTCGTCGATGGCAACAAACGGGCCGGCTTCGTCGTAGGTGTTCTCTTCCTTGAGCTCAACGAGTTCAGCTTCATCGCGAGCGAGGAGCATGCCACTCAGGCCGTCTTGGGCCTTGCGGCCGGCACGCTCGATGAGGCGGCATACACGGCCTGGCTGAGGGCGAACAGCAAACGCGGAAGAAGCCGATGAAGACGGCACAATGAAGAACTGACGACGGGGCGATAGCTGGCCATACTGTAGTCCTACCGTAAGGTAAGACGATGATAAAGTGTCTTACATACACAGATGCCTGGCCTCGGCGCCCCCGTGCGCAAATTCATTTTCCCCACGAAGCCGCTTTGTGGGTCTAAAATACGTCTAGTGTGGACAGGTTCCATCCGCCACGGCGGAGGGGCACTGGAGGAAATCATGAGTCTCACCCCAATCGGCGAACCTCGCCCGAAAATTACTGTCGCTTCCCTGCAAGAAAAGAAACTCCGGCACGAGCCCATCGCGTGTCTGACCGCCTGCGACTATCCGAGTGCGCGGCTGGTGGATGAAGCCGGCATCGACATCGTTCTGGTCGGCGACTCGCTGGCCCAAACTATGCTCGGCTACGAGAACACGCTCTCGATCACCATGGAGGAAATGCTGCACCACGCGCGCGCCGTCCGCCGCGGCGTGCGGCAGGCGCTGCTGGTGGTTGATATGCCGTATGGTTCCTATCACATCGATGCCAACGACGCGGTTCGCAACGCGGCACGTTTCGTCAAGGAAGCCGGAGTCGAGGCCGTAAAACTTGAAGGTGGCGAAAAACGCGTGGACTTGATCCGCCGCATCATCGACGCGGAGATTCCCGTCGCCGGCCATATTGGCCTTACGCCGCAATCTGTCAATGTCATGAGCGGCTACAAGGTCCAGGGCAAATCATTGTCGGACGTTGAGCGCCTCATGCGCGATGCCGTCGCGCTCGACCGCGCCGGGGTGGCTTGCATTTTCCTGGAAGGAATGCCGCGCGAAGTGGCGGCCATGATCTCCGCCGAAGTGCACACTCCCACCATCGGCATCGGCGCCGGGCCGGAATGCGACGGGCAGGTACTGGTGTTTCATGACATCCTGAACTTGACCTTTGGCCAGACGGCTAAATTCGTGCGCCGCTACGGAGACGCGGCTGCGCTCATCACCGACGCGGTGCAGCGTTTCCGCGCCGATGTGCGCTCGCGGCAGTATCCGTCCGACAACGAGGCTTATCATCTGCCCAAGGATACACAAGCCGCGCTGGAGACCGTGCTTGACCGCAAGCGCGCGCTGCGCCGTTGATCCCAACCGGAGAAGGATTTTTGCGCTACTGGCCCGCACTCGTAGCCGCGCTGCTGCTCGCTTCCTGCTCCTCTCCAAAGACGAACCCGGAAGCGGCCGCGCAAGCCAGTCCTGCCGCGCGCATCCAGGCCATCCCGGACGCAAAGCCGGAGATGTACGGCAACATGAAAGACATGAAGAATTGGCGCAACCCGTACTTGATCATTCGCAAGGACGCCGTCGGGCTGTTGGATATGAACGACAACGAAGAAATAACTCTAAAATCGGAAGAGGTCACGAAGGCGCTCGCCGATCTGCCGTCCTCGGCTTGGCCGTACGGCCGCGTGGTCGCGGTACAAGAACTGGGCGTCGCGGCTTCCGAGTCAGAGAAGGTTGAGATTCGCCGCACCAAAGGTATTGTCGCCGGAACTCTGGAAGAACTGCACGTAGTCATTCGTTGGGTGCCCTCGACCTGAGAACATTGGCTGGGCAAACGCTTCCATGAAAATCTGCTCCACCATCGCCGAGATGCGCGCACTCTGCCGCGCTCTACGCCATGACGGCAAGGCGCTAGGTTTCGTACCGACCATGGGGGCGTTACACGAAGGCCATCTTTCCCTGATGCGCGCCGCTCGCGCGCAGTGCGATGCGGTCGCAGCCTCCATCTTCGTAAATCCGGCGCAGTTCGCCCCGAACGAAGACTTCGCCAAGTACCCACGCAGTTTCGAACAAGATTGCGAGCTGCTAAGAGAAGAAGGCGTCGACTTGCTCTTCGCGCCTTCGGTCGAAGAAATGTATCCCGCCGGAGCGGTCACCTATGTGACCGTGGAAGGAATGAGCGATAAACTGTGCGGTAAGTCGCGGCCCGGCCATTTCCGCGGCGTGACCACGGTCGTCGCCAAACTCTTCCACATCGTCGAGCCTGACTTGGCATTTTTTGGCCAGAAGGACGCCGCCCAGGTCGCGATCATCCGCCGCATGGTGAGCGATTTGAATCTGCCGGTGGAACTCGCCGTCTGCCCCATCGTCCGCGAGCCGGATGGCTTGGCGATGAGCTCACGCAACGCCTATCTCGATCCGCAACAGCGAAAATCGGCGCTGGTGCTTCACCGCTCACTCCTGGCCGTGCAAGAACTGTTCGGCCAGGGTGAACGAAATACCGCTCGACTGATAGCGGCCGGACGAGAAATATTCTCCGCCGAGCCCGCCGCGCGGCTCGACTACTTTGAAATCGTGGACCCGGAGACGCTCGACGCCGTGGCCGATGTCGACAAACCGGCGCTGGTGGCTGTGGCTGCATTCAGTGGGGCAGCGCGCTTGATCGACAACTTGGTGCTGCCGGGATAGTCCGCATGAAACCAACAAGATGGGCGAATCTCTTGATCGTACTGGCCTCGGCAGCGTTGCTCGGGCAGCCGCAGTTCCTATCGTCTTCTGGTGAACGATGTGGCCCTATTACCGCGGCGGATTTGGTTGATGGGCAAGCTCCCGCGTTCAAGGCCTATGAAGCGACTCAATCCGCTCCAACTCCGAATCCGAGTCTTAACCTTGGCAGCAATCCTATTGCTAGAACTTACCGAACGGTCCTGCGCGATGAGGTTAACAAAGGCCCGAATTTCGCTGGCCATTACAGAGTGGCGATCTGGGGTTGTGGATCCTCTTGTGCGATGTTCGCCGTAGTTAATCTGAAAACAGGACGGGTGATCACTGCGAATGGCATTGAGAGCGTGAGCGGCGTGTCTCTCGCCGCGGATGATTTTCAGCCGAACACAAACAGTGACAGCTTGGGTTTTCGTTACAAGAAGGACAGTAGGCTGTTCGTGCTTGTTGGAGTCTTGAACGAGGACGAGTCAAGAAGGGGAGCGTTCTATTTTCTGTTGAGGGGTGAACAACTAGTGCCGATACACGTCACGATCGCGAAGCTACATTGCAAGGAAGGTCGTTAATCGTTGTCGATGTGGAGAGGCGAATGCGCTACCTGATTTGCTGGTACGCTGCAGCCAGATTATTGGAAGATTCTTGGACCGGAAACAAACTTGTTCGCCGCAATGAGGTAGCGCAAAGGCCGTTCCGCGGCCTTGGTAATTCCGACGCGCGCCGTCACCAGCACCTTGCGCGGACAAAAGCCGTCGTCGACGACGAAAAGGTCGGAAGCCACGTTGGTTAGATCCTTTCCGTTGTCCCGCTCCCGCGTGATGCCGAACGCCTCGGCCAAGCGCCCCGGTCCGCTGGTTAAATTACGCAGGCTGCGCGGTCCGTCGAGTGCAACTCCCCGCCGCCGCGCCATCTCTTCCATTCCGGCCAGCGGCTCCAAGGCCCGGAACAACACCGCGCCGGCCACGCCTTCCGGCTGACAGGAGACATTGAAGCAGTAGTGGTTGCCGTAGATGAAATAGACGTAGACATAGCCGGGAGGGCCGAACATGACCGCATTGCGCGCGGTTGGGCCGCGATAAGAGTGTGCCGCCGGATCATTCTTGCCGAGGTAGGCTTCGACCTCGACAATCCGTGCCAGCAAGGCTTTAGGCTCCCGCCGCACCAACACCTTGCCCAGCAAGTCGCGGCTCACCCGGCGAGGGTCGCGATCATAGAAACTGCGCGGCAAGGGATCGCGCAACTTGGCCACGGGCTTCATGGACGACGCCCCATGTCGTCCGGGCTAGGCCGCGCCCTTCATCGCCGTCTTCAGATACTCCAACACTTCCTCCGCGTGCCCTTGCGGCTTCACTTTGTGGAAGATGTGCTTCACCTTGCCGTCGGGGCCAATAATGAGGGTTGTTCGCGCCACCCCCATCACTTTCTTCCCATACATGTTCTTTTCCTGCATCATACCGTAGAGGTTGCACACTTTTTTGTCGGCATCGGCGAGCAGGGTGAACGGCAAAGTGTATTTTTCCTCGAACTTCTTCTGCGCCTTGGGAGTGTCGGGGGAAATGCCCAGGATGACCGCGCCGGTTTTTTCGATCTTCCTGTAGGCATCGCGGAACTCGCAGGCCTCGACGGTACAACCGGGAGTATCGGCGCGCGGATAGAAATAGAGGACTACGTAGCGGCCGCGAAAATCCTTGAGGGACACTTCTTTAGCATTCTGATCGGGCAAAGTGAACGAGGGGGCGATATCATTGATAGCGACATCCATGGCAGGAACTCCTCAGGCAACGTTATATCGCAACTCCCTGCGAGCCGTCATCCTGGCCGCGCTGGCGGTCACGCTGGCGCAAAGCGCGTCCACGCAGGTTGCGAGCCGCGCTAAAGTCGACAAGGGACCGCGGGCCGTGGGCCTGCTGGAACTCGCGCCCAACGGCGGCGCACGGCTGATTCCGGTCGTCATCATGATTGACGGCCAGTTCTATGACGCCAGCGCGTACAAGGCGCAACCGGTGCCGATGGCGCTCTATGTCGGAACCGTCTACGAGGCCGAGCGCGCGGGGACTTCCCTAGGTTTGTTCACCGTGAGTAGCGCGCTGCTGATGCCCAACCAGACGTGGCTGGGTCAAGGGACGTGGCTGCCGGCGGGATCGGCTCCGCCGAAGACCTCGCAAAAAGCCGAGGACAAGCCGCGCGGCATAGATGATGACCGGGATAAGCCGCCGGTGCTGGTGCGGCGTTCCCCGCCGGAAAAGCCCAAACCGGCCGAACCGGCGCCGCAACCGGCTGCACCCCCTGCACCGTCGGCGCCCGCCAATTCCGCTCCGGCTGCGCCAAACGCGTCGGCGCCGAGCACACCGGCATCGGCCCCTGCTTCCTCCGCGCCGGCGACTCCGCCGGCGGGCAGCGCTCCGCCCCCAGCTGCTTCGCCCGCGACCTCTGCGACGCCAACTCCAGCGCCCGCTCCGGCGGCTTCTGCCGCTCCGCCCGACGATAGCAACCGTCCCGTCCTGCGCCGCGGAACGTTCGCGATACCCGAAAAAGATCGGTTTGACTCTTCCGCCGCCGTTTCCACCACTCCCGGATCGCCGGCGACATCAAACTCCGGCTCTTCCGCGAATCCAGGTTCAGGCAAAGCAGGAGACGTGCAGATCATCCCGGCGATCTCGGACGCCGCCGGCCCCGAGCCTCGTCCGTACACCTATGCCATGAAGCCCGCGGAGCAGCAACAATTCCAGCAGAAAATGCTCGTCGTGGCGGCCGGCGAAATTCGCGCCCGCGCCCACGAACTTTCAGCAAACACAGTGAGTGCGCCCGTGCCGGCGCACCCACGTCCCCAGCCGGGCAGGCCCCCCGCGCCCGCCAAGCTGGCACCGCCAACTTTTGCCGATGTACAGCTCAATGTCTTCGACTTGTCGAGCAGCAACGAGCCGGTGCTGATCTTGACTGCGAAGGCTACTCTGCCGCCCGGAAAGAACGCCGGTCCGCCCGGCCTGCAGTACATGCTTACCCTGGTGGCTCGGGAAGACATCTACGGAGAGTTGCACAAGATTTTCTCCGCGGTGACGGATGCGCAGCATCTGGACGTCATGCCGCGTTATGAACTGATTGACGCCGTGGATGCCGATGGCGACGGCCGTGGTGAATTGCTCTTCCGCAAGATTTCCGACGCAGGCAGCGCCTTCGCTTTGTACCGCGTCATTGGCAATCAGCTATGGCCGCTGTTTGAAGGTACCCCCGGCGAGTGAACGGCTTGGGCTCGACGCGACGCGAATTCTTGAACTCGATTGTCGGTGTCGCGCTGGCGAGCAAGCTTGCCAGGATCGGGCGAGCAGGTCTGCCCGGCACGGATTCAATCCCCCTGGGCAACGTGACATCTTCCATGGCATTTCCGAAAAATTTCTACTGGGGCGCGGCCACGGCCGCTTATCAGATCGAGGGCGGCTGGAACGAGGACGGCAAGGGCGAATCCATCTGGGACCGCTTCGCGCACACTCCCGGGAAGATTAAGAACGGCGACATCGGCGATGTGGCCTGTGACAGTTATCATCGCTGGCGCGACGATGTTGCGCTGCTGCGCTCGCTCAACTTGAACAGCTATCGCTTTTCTCTCTCATGGCCGCGCATTCAGCCGAACGGCTCGGGCGGCAGCAATGCGAAGGGCGTGGACTACTACAGCCGCCTCATCGATGCCCTGCTTGAAGCCAAGATTCGTCCGCTCGTCACCCTCTACCACTGGGATCTCCCGCAGCCGCTCGAAGATGCCGGCGGCTGGCCGAACCGCGACACTGCTGGCCGCTTCGCCGACTACGTGGCGATTGTCGTTCGCGCTCTGGGTGATCGCGTCTCGGATTGGATTTTGCTCAACGAAGCCGTCGTGTTTACCACCGATGGTTATCTCAACGGGAAAAAAGCGCCGGGCAGAAAGGCCCTGCGTGCCACGCTGCAGGCAACGCACACGGCCAATCTGGCCCAGGGCAAGGGATTTCGCGCCATTAAGGCGGAGCGCCCGCAGGCCCGCGTGGGTTCGGCGTTCAACATGTCGCCGTGCGAACCGGCCAGCGCGGCGGAGGAAGACAAACGCGCAGCGGAACGCGCTCACCGCTTCCGTAACCTGTGGTTCCTGGAGTCGGCGCTCAATGGCCGCTATCCCGACGCGCTCGCGATTCCCCACGAGTATTTGATGGGCGTAAAGTCCGGCGACCTGGAGCAGATTCGCGCGCCGCTCGACTTCATTGGCATCAATCTCTATGACCGAACCGTGGTTTCCGCGCCCAGCGCGACTGAACGCCTGCTGAATCCGCAATACTGGCTGCTTCCCGCAAAGCTGGAGCGAGGCCGGCAAGGCCCGAGAACCGCTTTCGACTGGGAAGTCTGGCCAAAGGCGATGTATGACATAGTGACCCGCATCACGCGCGACTACGACCGGCCAGTCATCGAGATTACCGAGAATGGCTGCTCCTACGAAGACGCTCCTGGAGCGGATGGCTTGATTCATGACACGCAGCGCATCGAGTATCACCGCGCCTATTTGAGCGAACTGGCCCGGGCCATTCAGGACGGCGCCGATGTGCGCGGCTACCACGCTTGGACCCTGATGGATAACTTTGAATGGGAGGAAGGCTTCAACCAGCGTTTTGGATTGGTGTACGTGGATTTCAAGACGCAGAAGCGGACTGTGAAAGAGTCCGGCATGTGGTATGCGGAGGTAGCGGGGAAAAACGCGTTGGCGTGAATCGTGTACAATCCCCCCACTCAGATTCCAGAATCCCAATTGATCCGCACCGAAGCTAGGCGAAACGCTCTCGCATTCGAGCAAAAACGAGAGCCGCCTCGAAGAAGTCTCACGCAGAAAAAAGGAGAGATCATGCACAAGCGAGTGTTTGGTTTTGTATTTCTGATTTTAGGTCTTGCTCTGGCGGTCAGCCCGTTGCTGGCGCAGACCGCTGCCCCGGCCAAGCCGCCCATCTACGTCTACGTTTCGACGTGGGCTGTTCCACGCGCCCAATGGGGCGACATGGAAAAGCTGGACAACCTTGACAAACCCTTGCTCGATAAAGCGATCGCCGATGGCACCATCGTCGGCTACGGCGCCTACACCAACCTGATCCACCAGGAAGGCGAGCCCACGCACGGAAGCTGGTTCACGGCCACTTCCGAGGGCAACTTGCTGAAGACCCTGGAAACGTTCTACGCCCACCCTGGGTCAACCGACGCGACAGTGCAGGGCGCCTCCAAGCATTGGGACCAGATTCTCACCGGCGACCTGTACAACGGCAAGCCCGGCTCCTCCGCTGGTTACTTGATTTGGTCGAAGTGGGTGGTCAAACCGGGAATGATGAAGGCCTATGCCGATCTCACCAAGAAGGAGGTCGCCCCGGCGATGGATAAGCTGGTGGCGGACGGTACAGTTACATCCTGGGGAGAACTCACCGAGGACTACCACACCGACAAGCTGGGCACGGTCTACGACTACTTCACCGTCCCGGATACCGCTGCGCTCGACAAACTCAACAAGGTCTTCGACGATCTTTTCGGCGCAAACAGCGCCCTGGCCCCTGCCTATGGCCAACTCACCGAACGCGAAGGACATCGCGACTACCTGACCCACTTGAGATTCATGACCAGCAAATAGTTCCTTCTCGCTTGATTGTCTGGCGCGGGCGCCCTCGCCCGCGTCCTTCTTTTGGCCGTCACTTCTGCGTCAAAACCAGCTGCCCGTTTTCCACTTTGATGCCGCCAACATTGTCGGGCAATTTCATGCGGTCGTGTTGCTCGGCCAGGCGTTTCTGTAACGCGTCATTGACCAGCGACACGGGCACATTCAAATCGCCCACCTTGAATTCCGTGGGATCAAACGTCGCGTAGCCATCCTTCGAGCCCAGATGTCCTGAGACCGTAATCCAAACATTCTTGCCGGCGATGTTGACCAAGAACTGTCCGTGCGCCTGGTCGCCATCAAAGCTGACTTGCTGATCGAGAATATTGGGCATCGAACCGAGATCGCTGCCCGGCGCGAGCTGCCCCGAAGAAGCGCCCGACAGCGCTCCCGAAGCTTGCGCCAGTGCGGCCGTCACTTCATCGGAAGTAATGCGCACCTGCGCCGGAGTGGGCTTTTGCTGCGCCCCGGAAGCGGGTGCCGCTGAATTTGGCGATGCGCTAACGTCGTTGGGATTCTGCGGTGGTTGCGAAGTTTCGGCCGCGCCAGTTTCCGTTTGCGCCGTTGACGGTTGGTCCAGCTGCGCTATTTTCTCCTGGAAAGACTGCGCGTTGGCCGCGGCCTGCGCCGGAGTCTGCGGCGTTACCACGGGCGCTGGCCGCTTCAGCACCAAGATCAGCGCCACCACCGACGTCACCAGCGTGGCCACGCTGATTATGCGATCCAGCTTCCACTTCCCCATGGCAGCCTCCACACCCGCCTAAATCTTACCCGCTATTGCGAGAGGGTTAGCGGTGACAAAGGTAATCAGGAAGTAATGCTGCCGCCTCTGTGCCCTCTGAGGTCATTTCCTTTTCTGGATACAGAGGGCAGAGGGACGACTCTTAGCTTCCCAGCTTCTTGGCCACTAACTCATTCACTAACTGCGGATTGGCCTGGCCCTTGGAAGCCTTCATAGTCTGCCCAACAAAAAACGCCGCGACTGTTTTCTTGCCCGCGCGATACTGCTCCACTTGCTTAGGATTAGCCGCAATCACCTCGTCGATCATCTTTTCCAACGCCGAAGTATCGCGCGACTGCTCCGGCCGTCCTTCTTCTTCGTACACAACCGGAAAGTCCTTGCCGCGCTCAAAGCACAAATCGTAGAGATCTTTGAGCATTTTGCCGGAGATTGCGCCGCTCTCAACCAAATCCGCCGACGCCGCCACGCCCTGCATCGAGATCGGTGACTGCTCGATCTCCAGCCCCTTGGCCCGGAGCCGTCCAATCAGCTCGCTCTGCACCAGGTTCGCCACGCGTTTGGGGCTCTTCGCCGCTTTGGCGGCCGATTCAAACTGATCCGCCAGCGACTTTGCGACCGTCAGCACGAGCGCATCCTGCTCGGTGATGCCGTGGTCCGCGACCATGCGCTTGCGGCGAGCCTCGGGAAGTTCCGGCAGAGTGCTGTGAATCGCTGCCTGCCATTTTTCATCCACGACAAGCGGCAGCAAGTCCGGCTCGGGGAAGTAACGATAGTCGTGCGCCTGCTCCTTCGAGCGCATCCCGTAGGTCTTGCCTTCGTGCGAATTGTAGAGCCGTGTCTCCTGCGTAATCTTTCCGCCGGAGTCCACCACTTCAATCTGCCGCTCAATTTCGTAAACCAGCGCCTCGCGAATGAAACGAAACGAATTTACGTTCTTGACCTCCGTCTTTGTGCCGAATTCTTTCTGCCCGCGCGGCTTCACGCTCACGTTGGCATCGCAGCGCAGCGAACCCTCCTCCATGTTGCAATCGCTCACGCCGGTGTACAGAATGATTTCCTTAAGCCGCGTGAGGTATTCGTACGCCTCGTCCGGCGAAGCGATATCCGGCTCGCTGACAATCTCAATCAGCGGCACGCCGCTGCGGTTCAGGTCGATGGCGGTCTTATCCGCCGCATCAGGAAACCCTTCGTGCAGGCTCTTGCCTGCATCTTCCTCCAGATGCAAGCGGGTGATGCCAATTTTTTTGGTGACGCCGTTGGTCTTGATCTCAATCCAGCCAAACTCCGCCAGCGGCTTGTCATACTGCGAAATCTGGTAGCCTTTGGGCAGGTCGGGATAGAAGTAATTCTTGCGCGCGAAAATCGATGTCTCATTGATGCGGCAATTCAGCGCCATCGCCGCCAAGGCGGCAAACTCGACGGCCTTCTTGTTGAGCACCGGCAATGCCCCGGGCAGTCCCAGGCACACCGGGCAAACATTCGTATTCGGCCGATCGCCAAAACGTGTCGAGCAGGAACAGAAAATCTTGGTCGCGGTCAGCAGTTGGACGTGCACCTCCAACCCTATGACGGGCTCATACTTGGCGTGGGCCGCAACGGAAGTTTCTGGCGTGGTAGCCATATTCAGGGATTATAAAGCAGTAGTTACGTGGGAACGGGGCTTCGCTCCGTCCGGCCGGGTCAGAGACCCGGCCCCACACAACCAGCAGCCGCCGCCCCTGCTAGAATGAAAAAGCAATGGTCCTTCCCTTCGTCCGCGATTTGTTCGCGGACGTGGAAAACTCACCCGCCTTCTCGCGTGTGGCCTCCCACCTCAAAGGCTCCACGGGGCGTATTGGTGTCTCTGGACTCACCCCAACCGCCAAGGCTCTGCTGCTGGTTCTTCTGCAAAGAACGGCCGATCGCCCGTTCATTGTGATCGTGGCCGACAATCGCGCCGCCGAAGACATGCTCCCGGTGCTGCAAGCTTTCCATGAATTGATCGGTGGCGCCAATCCCGCTTCCATCGTAGGCTTGCCCGCGCGCGACGTCCTTCCTTTCCAAAATCTCTCCCCGCATCCGGAAATTCAGGAAGAGCGCGCCGCCGCTTTGTGGAAGATTGCCACTGGCGCAGTCACCATCGTCGTTTCGCCGGCCCCTGCGACCGCCCTTCGCCTGCGCTCCGCCGATTACTACGCGGGCCTTGCGCGCGTGGTGCGAAAGAGTGAAACCCTCGACACCGAGGCGCTGCTGGCGCACCTGAACACCGTCGGTTACATATCGGCCGAGGTCGCGGAAATGCCGGGAGAATACGCTCTCCGCGGCGGCATTCTCGATGTGTACTCGCCGGAAGCCGACCGCCCCGTGCGCATCGAGTTCTTCGGCGACGAAGTCGAATCCATACGCAAGTTCGACCCGGCTACGCAGCGTTCGTCGAACGAAGTCGAAGACGCCCTGCTCTTGCCGCTCACGGAAACTCCCGTCAGCGAGGAAATTCTGGGAGCCATCCACGCCCGCCTTTCCGGAAAGCGCATCACAGGCGCCGAAGATGTGGTCGAACAGGCGGTGCGCTCCGGCGGCGTGACCGTATTCCCCGGCTGGGAGTTCTACGCGCCGGTGGCCGGCGCCGATCGCAGCGTGTTCGACATTCTGCCCAAAGCCGCCGTTCTGATCGATGAGCCGGAGAACGTGAGAAGCGAGTTCGACCACGTATGGTCGCGTATCGAAGAGGCCCACGAACGCAGCGGCATCGGCAATCTGGTTCGGCCGGAAGATCTCTATCTTCCGCCGGAAGATTGGTGCCGCAAGCTGGCCTCGCTGCCCGGCGCGGAGCTCGAGCATCTGGGCATCGAGCGGGGCGAAGCGGGCGAGTCTGTGAGATTCCATACGCAGCCCGCACTGCGCTTTCATGGCGCTATTCCCGCCATGGTCGAGGAAGCCAAGAAGCAGATCGCCGAGGGGCGCCGCGTGCTGGTCGCCGTGCCCAACACCGGCGAAGTGGAGCGCCTGGCCGACGTCTTCAGCGAATATGGCGTTGCCTTCCGCCTGGGAAGCCGCACCCGCGGCGGCGAGAGCTATGCCGACGAAACTTCCTATTTTTCGGGCGAAGTCCTTAGCGCGACCCTGGCCAAGGCCTACGTGCCGGACGGCGTCATGTTTCCCGACGCCGGCCTGGCCATTTTCGGTGCGCGCGACCTATTCGACGAGTCCGATTCGGTCGTCTCTCGCCCGCAGCGCCAGAAGTCGAAGACCTCCGCTTTCCTCTCCGATTTCCGAGACCTGCAAGTCGGCGATTACGTCGTTCACGTCGAGCACGGCATCGGCCAGTACCAGGGCCTAAAGGAAATCAACCAGGGCGACGGCAACGCCGAATTCATGTTGCTCGAATACGCGGAAGCCGCGCGGCTTTACGTTCCGCTAACTCGCCTCGACCTCATTCAGAAATATCGTTCTTCTGAGGGCGCAAAGCCCGTCCTCAATCATCTCGGTACGCAAGCCTGGGCCAAGACCAAAGCCCGGGTGCGCAAGGCCATGCAAGACATGACGGAGGAGCTGGTCAAACTCTACGCCGAGCGCAAGACCGCCGAAGGCCACGCTTTCCCCGCCGAGAACGAATGGATGCGCGAATTTGAGGACGCCTTCGCCTTCACCGAAACCGAAGACCAAGACCTGGCCATTGCCGACGTCAAGCGCGACATGGAGTCGTCGCAACCCATGGACCGTCTGCTCTGCGGCGACGTCGGCTACGGGAAGACAGAAATCGCCATGCGCGCGGCTTTCAAGGCGGTGAGCGACAACAAACAAGTCGCGGTGCTCGCCCCGACAACGGTACTCGCCTTTCAGCACTTTGAAACTTTCAAGCAGCGCTTCGCCGCCTTTCCCGTCACCATCGAAATGATCAGCCGCTTCCGCACCCCTCGCCAGCAAAAGGAAATCCTGCAAAAAACGGAAGCCGGCAAAGTGGACATTCTGATCGGAACGCACCGCATACTCTCCAAGGACATAAAGTTTGCCGACCTCGGCTTGCTGGTGGTGGACGAAGAGCAGCGTTTCGGAGTGCGCCACAAAGAGCGCATCAAGCAAATGCGCAAGCAGGTGGACGTTCTCACCATGTCAGCCACCCCGATCCCACGCACCCTGCACATGTCCATGGTCGGCCTGCGCGACATGAGCGTGATTGAAACCCCACCCAAAGACCGCATTGCGATTCAAACCGTGGTCGCCAGTTGGGATGACAAGCTCATTCAATCCGCGGTGGAACAGGAACTCGACCGCGGCGGGCAGGTCTATTTCGTGCACAACCGCGTGGATACCATCTGGGAAATCGCCGCGAAGCTGCAAACCTTGGCGCCGAAAGCCCGCATCATCGTTGGCCACGGCCAAATGTCCGAAGGGGAACTCGAAAAAGTGATGCTCAAGTTCATGCATCACGAAGCCGACATTCTGGTCGCCACAACCATCATCGAAAACGGCCTCGACATCCCGCTGTGCAACACGATCCTGATCAATCGCGCTGAACGCCTGGGCCTGGCGGAGCTTTACCAACTGCGCGGCCGCGTCGGCCGTTCCGATCGCCGCGCCTATGCTTACCTTCTGCTGCCCGCGGAAATCGAGCTGACTCCAATCGCGCGCCGCCGCCTAGCCGCGCTGAAGGAATTTTCTGACCTAGGCGCCGGCTTCAAGATCGCCGCGCTCGATCTCGAACTGCGCGGCGCCGGCAACCTGCTGGGCGGCGAGCAAAGCGGCCACATCGAAGCCGTGGGCTTCGAACTCTATACCCAGATGCTGGATCGCGCGGTCCGCGAAATGAAGGGCGAGTCCCCGCACGACGAATCGGCAACTCAGCTCAACCTTGGCCTGAATATCCGCATCCCAGTTGAGTACATTCCAGAAGAGAATCAGCGGCTGCGAATGTACAAACTGGTCGCCGGCGTGGAGACTGAGGAACGGCTGAACGACCTCGGCGCGGAGCTGCGTGACCGCTACGGGGAGCCCCCGCAAGCCGTCCGCAATCTCCTGGAGTACGCCTCGCTCAAGCTGCTCTGCATGCAGGTGGGGGCAACGGCAATTGAACGCAAGCGCGATCTGGTAAACATCAAATTTCGCCAGAACGCCTCGATTGACGCGGGCAAGTTGGCGCGGTTTGTATCCTCGCAGCGCGGGGCGCAATTCACCCCGGATGGGGTACTAAAGTTCTCTCTGAAGGCCACTGCTGCCGAGAATGTGCTCAGTTTGCTTTACGATTTGATTGAAGAGCTGTCCGGCCCCGTTTCCCAGGATCAGTCAAAAGTGGGCGCCTCCTAGCCGTCGTTAGAAGTTCAACGCAGGTAGAATGAAAAAGCTGTCGTCGAGCCGGAAGAAGGCAAAACCAGCATGAAAATGAAAGTTCGCAAAGCAGTTTTCCCCGCTGCCGGCCTGGGCACGCGTTTCCTGCCCGCCACCAAAGCCCAACCCAAAGAGATGCTGCCGCTGGTGGACAAACCACTCATTCAATACGGCGTGGAAGAAGCTCTGGCCGCGGGTTGCGACCAGATCATCATCATCACCGGCCGCGGCAAACAGGCCATCGAAGACCACTTCGACGTGAGCTATGAACTTGAAACCATGCTCGAGCAGCGGGGCAAGACCGATCTGCTGGCCATCGTGCGCCACATCTCCGACATGATTCACGTCGCCTACGTGCGGCAGAAAGAGGCTCTGGGCCTGGGCCACGCCGTGCTTACCGCGCGTGAACTGGTAGGCGACGAGCCTTTCGCCGTGCTCCTCGCCGACGACGTGATCGACTCCAAAGTTCCCTGTCTGAAGCAGATGATGGCCGTGTTCAATGAAACGCAATGCTCCGTGCTGGCGACGCAAGTAGTCGAAGGCGCCGCCATTTCCGCGTATGGCGTCCTCAAGACCAAGCCCGCCGACAGCCGCTTCGGTGGCCGCCTCTTCGAAATCACCGACATGGTCGAGAAGCCCAAGTTCGAAGCCGCCCCTTCGAACCTCGCCGTGATTGGCCGCTACATCCTGACTCCCACGGTCTTCGAGACATTGTCGAAGATCAAGGCCGGCGTCGGCGGCGAACTTCAACTCACCGACGGCATGAATCTCCTGCTGAAAAAGGAAAAGATGTACGGCTACGTTTTCGAAGGCAAGCGCCACGACACCGGCGACAAACTAGGCTTCCTGAAAGCCACGGTGGAATTCGCGCTGAAGCGGCCAGATTTGGGAGGGCCGCTGCGGGAGTATTTGAAAGGTTTGGATCTTTAGCCGGTTGGCCCGTCGGACGAACAACCGCGTGTCAATCCTTCATGGTCCAGAGTGAGCCACGGGCGGCGTCGCCAGTATCTTCAACCGGTTGACAATGGTATTCACCGCTTGGTCGAAATTTTTGTCGCGATTCCGCAATTGTCCGGCAAATTGCACGTACTGCGTGAAACTCCACAGCGTGATGTTCGTCTTGGGATCGATGACCACCAGTCGAAGCTTCTCCGCAATCGGAAGGCTGCCTGATGCGCTATCCGAAAACTCGCACCTGACTTCGAGGACCATATCAGCATCTGCGGGGGAAAGCACGACTTCATACCGGCCCCAACTCTTCATCGCGGCGTAGAACTCGTTATAGGTACGATCCGGGCCACCATCAAATACAGCTATTGAAAAAGGGGTTTCGAAACTTCCGCCCGCATTGGAAATAAACACCTTTTGCGCAGCGAGGATTTGGGACGGCACCGGAGCGGGGGCCGGCTCTGGCGGCTGTTGGGTGCTTAGCGCCGGAAGCGATCCCAAGATTACTACGCTCATGCAGAGAGTCCTTAGTCCGATGGTTCTCACGATTGTGCCTCCTCCAGAATGAATTCGGGCGCAATTGCCCAAGGCTGCTCAGCATTCTTGTTGCCGCTGAAGGTCCGTTGCGTAGTCAGTTATGCGTTCCCCCCCAACGTCGCCCTCAGCTTCTTCGACTTCTCCTCGACACCCTTCGCCAGCTTCTCCTTGTGCACAGCCATCTTCTTCTCCAGTTCGGCGTTCCCCACCGCCAAAATCTGCGCCGCCAGAATCCCCGCATTGGTCGCGCCAGGTTTCCCAATCGCCACAGTCGCCACCGGAATTCCCGCCGGCATCTGCACGGTAGCCAGCAACGAATCCATTCCATTCAGCGAGGTCGAAGGAATCGGCACGCCGATCACCGGCAGCGAAGTGTGCGCCGCAATCACACCCGCCAGATGCGCCGCTCCACCCGCGCCAGCGATGATCACCCGAATCCCGCGCCCCGCGGCCTGTCGCGCATACTCCGCCGTCCGATCCGGCGAGCGATGCGCCGAAGTCACATCCATCTCATACGCGATCCCGAAATCATCCAGCGCCTTCGCCGCCTCGCGCATGATCTCGAGATCGGAATCGCTCCCCATCACAATCGAAACCAATGGTTTGCTCATTCTCGTTCGCTCTCCGATGCTCACGTGGGACAGCCGCCCTCGGCTGTCCGCCGGGCGCAGCCCGGCAATTGATCTATTCTCTACTTCTTCCCCAGCGCCCGCGCCGCAATGTCCTTGCGGTAGTGCGCGCTCTCAAATCCAATCTTCCCCACCGCTTCGTACACCCGCGCAACCGCCGACTCCAAATCCGCGCCGCGCGCCGTCACTCCCAGCACCCGCCCGCCAGCCGTGTAAAAACCGCCATCGCGCCGCGTAGTCCCGGCGTGAAAGACTTTCACGCCTTCCATTTTGTCGGCGTCTTCAACCCCAATGACCTTTTTCCCCACCTCAAACGTCCCCGGATATCCTCCCGACGACATCACCACGCACACCGCCACATCGGAGGACCACTTAAAATCCCCTTCGCTGGTACGCCCGTCAATCGAGGCTTCCAGCGCCTCCGTCAAATCGCTCTCCAGCCGCATGAGGATCGGCTGCGTCTCCGGATCGCCAAAGCGGCAATTGAACTCCAGAACCATGGGGCCGCGCGCCGTCATCATCAGCCCGCAGTACAGCACGCCCTTGAACTCGGCGTCTTCCTGTTTCATGCCGGCGACGACCGGACGAGCAATGTGGTTCACCAGCCAATCGCGCATCTTGTCGTCGACAATCGCCGGCATGGAATAAGCGCCCATGCCGCCGGTATTCGGCCCTGTGTCGCCATCCCCAACGCGTTTATGATCCTGCGCTCCCACCAGCGGCGCAATCCGCTCGCCGTCACTGACCACCAAGAAAGAAAGCTCCTCGCCTTGCAGGCATTCTTCCAGCACAATTTGTAGTCCGGCCTCGCCCAGCATCTTGCCGCTGAGCATGTCGGCCGAGACCGCGGCCACTTCATCCTTGTTCTTGCAGATGACCACACCCTTGCCTGCGGCCAGCCCGTCGGCCTTCACCACCACCGGAAAAGAGAAGTGTGGCAGAGCCTGGTGAAGCTCGATCATGGAACGGCAGATGGCAAAATGCGCCGTAGGAATATGGTGGCGCTGCATGAATTCCTTGGCGAAGCTCTTGCTGGATTCGAGCTGTGCGGCTGCCTTGGTGGGCCCAAAGATTCGCAGCCCGCGCCGCGCGAATTCATCCACCACGCCCGCCTGCAGCGACACTTCCGGACCAACCACGGTGAGGTCCGGCTGGATTTGGTGAGCCACGGCCAACATTGACTCCACGCTCTTCACATCCGCAGGCAAGCACTCCGCTTCGGCCGCAATGCCACCGTTCCCAGGCGCGCAATACACCTGGCTCACCCGTGGAGACTGCTTCAGCTTCCAAACCAGCGCATGTTCGCGCCCGCCACTGCCAATCACTAGAACTTTCATAGGCCAGGACACATTAGGTTAGGGGCGCGGAGCAACCATGTCAAACCGAGAACCCTTCACCATGCCGCTGTCGGCAAACGCGGGCGCGACCATATTGAGGTTAGCTCCCTGCCTAGCCGCCCTGCCAAGAGCATTCACCGCAGGACGAGCTGGAAGGGGTTCTTCCTGCAATCTCCCTTTAGACCCTTCAATCGGTTGTGGCTGCATCCGCTAAGGCCTCTGGCGTCGGCTGCAGAGAACGAAATCCCTCGCCGCCGGCACATAAATGTCTGTTTTCACGTTCTCAGCGAAGCCGCGTGATCTTACAAGCGACAATCCGGGCCCGGCCGCCGGCGAGCACGGCAGCGGGCATTCTCGGAACGTCCGATTATGCTGACATCACAGGCAATGGTATGTCCCGAAGGGGGCGCAACGACGGTAGTTGACCTACAGAGGCACATGTGCTCATACTTACCGCGTTGAACAAAAAGGATTGCCCACTATGAAAAACAATGTGCAAGCTGCAACGCAGAAAGAGGTTGGACTCTTGGAGCAGAAGGTCAAGGATTTTGGCGAGCATCTCAAAGAAACGCGCGTTCAGTTCGGCTACACCCAGGAGGATCTCGCGAAGCTGCTTGGGGTGAAACGCCAAACCCTAAGCTCCTGGGAGCAGGGCGTGACGACTCCCGACGTGGCCACCATCTTGAAACTCAAGGAGGTCGTCTCTGGCAAGGGCGTGCTGGATATCGCGGCGTTGATGGGAGAAATCAAATGGGATGCAGGTCCGACCCCACTGTCATTCGCGATCGCCCTGCTCGGAACCGCCGACCGCATGGGCATTAGGAATGTTTACGCAAATCGAACCGATGCCCTGACCGGCTTCTACCCGGTGCTCGCCGAGGAGCGCAACTCTATCACCGTCGTCTGTTCGTCATTCATGGGCGTGATGCGAGTCGCTCCGCAGAAAGTCGCGCTCTTGTTGAAGGCGAAAGCCAAAGACGTGGAGTGGCGGATTCTCATGACCCATCCGGAATTCAGCAAGTGGCGAGAGCAACAAGAAGACCGGAAGCCAGGCTCGATCGAACAGGAAATACGCGAATCGGTCGGCACTCTCACGAAAGATTGGGGAATCCCAGGCGAGAGCATCCGGTTCTACAAAGGCGCGCCAACCGTATTCATGATGTTCACTCCCGACAGGATGCTCTTGAACCCTTACTGCTACGGCACTGAGGCATTCAAGACCTTCACTCTCGAAGTGGCGCGCACCCGCAGCGGAGAAGACATCTACGCGCAGTACGTGCTGAATCACTTCGAGAGGTCCTGGGTCGGCAACAGCTCGGTGGCTAGTGGCAACTCGCCGAAGGAGAGAGGCCCAAGGGAAAAATAACCGGAGGGCTTAGGCTCGTAGTGCAAGACAGACGCCAGATTCGTGGTGGACGAACATGCGCACGAAGAGAAATAGCGGTTCTCGCATCGGTTTGTCGCTTCTGCTGATGCGCCGCCGGCTCACCGTCAAGTGTCGAACGCGCCGCACTTCCCTGAGCTTCATGGTGAGCCGGCACCCCAAACACAAGCAAGCCGCGCAGCCTAAGACATTCCGTCTGCGTCATCGCTGGATTGGATCTATTGCGGATTTCCTCCGTGACCTTTCTAAACATGCATTGTTCTCATGGATCCTGTCGTCTATTCTGAGGTCCGCGCAATACATCTTGAAGGTCTTGCCCGCGGAACGGCGTCTCTAACCAAATTCAACTTACCTGCCCTGACCATGCCTCCACATTCGCGATTGCACATTAACCATGCTTAATCCCCGCAGTATAATTACCTCCAATGATCACCGTATCCAAGGAAGACTATCTCAAAGCCATCTTGCAGGCGGAAAGCGAAGGTGAGGCTGTCATCTCCGCTACGCTGGCGCACTGGCTCGCAGTTTCGCCGCCCGCCGTCACCATGGCGCTGCGCCGCCTCAAGAAAGATGGTCTGGTGCGCGTGCGCACCGACGGCCACGTCGGCCTCACCGCCGCTGGCCGCAAGATCGCCCGCAAACTCACCCTGCGCCATCACTTGATCGAGCGGATGTTGGCCGAAATGTTCGGCATGGACTGGTACAAGGTGCACGACGAAGCCGAACGCCTGGAGCATGCCGTTTCCCCCGATTTTGAAGCCAAGTTGCTGGCCAAACTGGGCCGCGATGGCGCTTGCCCGCATGGCAACCTGAGCGAAATGGAAAGCCCGGACAGCCGCCGCCGGCGAGGCCTGCTCTTGCTTTCCGAAGCCGAGGCCGGGCAACGCTACCGCGTAAGCGGCATCTACGAGCGCGATCGGCATCTGCTCGAATTTCTTGAAGCTCGCAACATTCGCCCAGGAGCGGACTTGGGCTTGGTCGAGCGCAACTACGACAAGACGCTCTCCATCCGAACCGCCGGAGGGCACACGGTCTTGGGTCGTCCCGCCGCGGAAAGAATTTGGGTTTCCCACCTGCCCGCCCGTCCAGTATAATTAACCATAGTTAACACCTCGGTGTGTACCGCAGTTGACCCGCTTTCGTGGTGGAACATTCTAAAGATGGGGACAGATAGGCAAACCGACAGCGAGGCGGCAAGTGGCTACTCCACTCCGGCGGCTGTCACCGGCACGCAGAGCGGGCACCTGTCTTTGGAAGGCGTCCACGGTTCCATCCACGTTCCACACCATCAGGCGGGATTTTGGGAGCAGTGGCGCGCTTTCGTCGGCCCCGCCATTCTGATCAGTGTCGGCTACATGGACCCCGGCAACTGGGGCACGGACCTGCAAGGCGGCGCCCAGTTCAAGTATGGCCTTCTAGGAGTCGTCGCTCTCGCGAGCCTGATGGCCATCTTCATGCAAGTCATCTCCGCCCGGTTGGGAGTGGTAACGGGGAAGGACCTTGCCCAATGCTGCCGCGACTGGTATCCCCAATGGACCCGCTGGCCCAATTGGCTGATGAGCGAAGTCGCCATCGGTGCGTGCGATCTAGCGGAGGTGCTGGGCAGCGCCGTCGCCCTCAACCTGCTCTTTCACATCCCGCTGCTGTGGGCGGTCATCATCACCGGCCTGGACGTGCTGCTGCTTCTGGCCCTGCAGCGCTTCGGCATGCGCACGATTGAAGCGGTGGTGGTGCTGCTCATCGCCACTATCGCGGTCTGCTACTTCATCGAGATTTTTGTGCTGCCGCAAACCCAGCCCAGTTTCCTGGAAATGGGACGCGCGCTCATCTCGCCGCGCTTTCGCCAAGCCGGAATGTTGTACGTCGCCATCGGCATCATCGGCGCCACCGTGATGCCTCACAACCTGTATCTGCATTCCGCCCTGGTGCAAAGCCGCAAGCTGCAAAAGGACGAACCCTCAGTCCGCAGCGCCTTGCGCTTCAACACCATTGATTCGATCGTCGCCCTCACCGTGGCTTTTTTCGTGAACGCGGCGATTCTGGTGCTCGCCGCCATGGTGTTTTTCGGCAAGCAGAGTGTCACCCTCAACGGCGGCCAAATCGTCAGGTTCAGCGCCGACAGTGATTGGATTCGCGTTGCCTATCTGACGCTGGCGCCGCTACTGGGGGCGGGCATCGCAAGCACGCTGTTCGCCGTGGCCTTGCTGGCTAGCGGCCAGAGCAGCACCATCACCGGCACCCTGGCCGGGCAGGTGGTCATGGAAGGTTTCATGCATTGGCGCATTAAGCCATGGGTGCGGCGTCTGATCACCCGCACCCTGGCCATTCTGCCCGCTGTCTTTATCATCGGCCTGCGCGGCGATAGCAGCGTCACCGATTTGCTCACCCTGAGCCAGGTGGTATTGGCGCTGCAGTTGCCTTTCGCCATGTTTCCCCTTCTGCACTTCACCGGGTCCCGCCGCCGCATGGGAAGCTGGAAAAATGGCTGGTTCCTGCTCGTGGCAGGATGGAGCAGTGCTATCCTGATCACCGCCATGGACATCTTCGGCCTGCCCGATTCGCTGAAGGCTGCCTGGCAGGTCATCACTGGAGGATGACTCGGGCCTGTAAATGCCAGGCGGTTCGTATCAGGGCACCGCTTCAGCGATGCCGCAAAGGAACTTTCTCTTGGAAAGACCGCGGAAAGGGCCCGACTTCCAGTCGGGCCGCTGGATGTTTCCTTTAGCAACCCGAGCGGCTGATAGGCCGCGAGGAAGAATTCAACTGTTTTCGCCGCGGTCGTGCCTCCGCGATTGTCGCTAGCAGGCTTCGAAGGGCTCTGAACCACCATGTACGCCACCATCCTCGTCACCCTCGACGGCACTCCCAGCGACCGCGCCATCATCGAGCACGTCAAACAGCTCGCCAGGCTCGCGCACAGCCGCCTCGTCCTCCTCCACGTCGCCGACGGATGGGCGGCCCGCACCTACGGCCGCGACGCCGTCAGCCCCGAAATCTCCGAAGATACCGCTTATCTGGAAAAGGTCCGCGCCGAATTCGAAGCTGCAGGAATTCCCGCCCAGGCCGAACTCGCCTATGGCGAGCCGGCGGATGAAATCATCAAATGGGTCAAGCAAAAAGGATGCGACTTGGTCGCCATGAGCACGCACGGCCACCGCTTCCTCGCGGACTTTTTTCTCGGCACCACCGCCACTCGCGTGCGGCACAGCATCAGCGCCCCAGTTCTGCTGCTCCGCGCCAAATAAGAAGATTGTCATGCGGAGCGGAGCAGCGGGCGCAAGCGGAGCGCAACTCGCGCAGTCGAAGCATCTCTAACCAACTTCTGAATCCGTCTTTCGTTCCGCTCCCACTGCGCAATCCCCATCAGAACCAATTACACTATTAGTTTAGCGTCCGTTGCGCGCCGCAACTCCTGAAGGAAGGCCATCATCTATGAACAGCTTTGGCACCCGCTCCGTCCTAAGAGTCGGAAGCAAAGAATACGAAATCTACCGCCTCGACGCGCTCGACCAGCAAGGCATCCCCACCAAGCACCTTCCTTATTGTTTGCGCATCCTTCTGGAAAACCTGCTGCGCACCGAAGACGGCCGCAACGTCAGCAAAGATGAAATCCGTGCCCTCGCGGCGTGGAACAGCAAGTCCAAGCCCGAGAAAGAAATCGCTTTCACCCCCAGCCGCGTGCTGCTGCAGGATTTTACCGGCGTCCCTTGCGTAGTCGATCTCGGCGCCATGCGCGACGCCATGAAAACGCTGGGCGGCGAGGCCGCGCGTATCAATCCTCTTCAGCCGGTCGAGCTGGTCATCGACCACTCTGTCCAGGTCGATGAATTCGGCACTCCGCAGTCGTTTCAACTCAACGCCGAACTGGAATTCCTGCGCAACAAAGAGCGCTACGCTTTCCTGCGTTGGGGCCAAACCGCTCTGCGCAATTTCGCCATCGTCCCGCCCGACACCGGCATCGTTCATCAAGTAAATCTGGAATTCCTGGCCCGCGTAGTCTTCGTTCAAGAGACAGACAGCAAGCGCACCGCTTACCCCGACACCCTAGTGGGCACAGACAGTCACTCGACCATGATTAATGGCTTGGGTGTGCTGGGATGGGGAGTGGGTGGGATTGAAGCTGAGGCAGCGATGCTGGGGCAGCCGGTTTCCATGCTCATTCCGCAGGTGGTTGGCGTGAAGCTGAGCGGCAGACTCCGCGAAGGCGCAACCGCCACGGACTTGGTTCTTGTCATTACCGAGATGCTGCGCAAGCACGGTGTAGTCGGGAAATTTGTCGAGTACTTTGGGCCGGGATTGCGCGATCTGCCGCTCGCCGACCGCGCCACCATCGCCAACATGTCGCCGGAGTATGGCGCGACTTGCGGGATTTTCCCGGTCGACAAGGAATCGCTCTCCTATTTGAAGCTCACGGGACGCTCCGCAGAACAGATCGCGCTCGTGGAAGCCTACTGCCGCAAGCAAGGTTTGTTTCATGACGAGAATACGCCCGAAGCGCAATACTCGGAGCTGCTGGCGCTCGATCTGGCGACCGTCGAGTCCAGCCTCGCTGGCCCTAAACGGCCGCAGGATCGTGTATTGCTTTCGCAAGCAGGCGATTCGTTTCGCACCGCGCTGCCTTCGCTGATGAAGCCTAAGTCCGCCGCCAAGACCACCGCGCCTGCCACCGTCCCCGCCAACGGAAACGAAAAACGCTGGGAACAGGAGGGCGGCAGCCCTGCCGCCATCGGCGTGGAAGATCCCAACGTTCACGAGCATGTTCCTGGAGACATGAAATCCGCGCTACGGCACGGCAGCGTGGTCATCGCCGCCATCACCTCCTGCACGAATACGTCGAATCCTTCCGTCATGATTGCCGCCGGACTGCTCGCCAAGAAGGCCGTCGAAAAAGGACTTTCCGTTTCGCCTTGGGTAAAGACTTCCCTTGCTCCCGGTTCCAAAGTTGTCAGCGACTATTTGGAGAAGGCCAGCCTGCTGCCTTATCTTGAAAAGCTGAAATTCCATCTCGTGGGTTACGGATGCACCACCTGCATCGGCAACTCCGGCCCGCTGCCGCTTGAAGTTTCACAAGCGGTCGATGAAAAAGATCTGGTCGTCGCCTCGGTGCTTTCCGGCAATCGCAACTTCGAGGGCCGCATCAACTCCGAAGTTCGCGCCAACTATCTGATGTCGCCGCCGCTGGTTGTCGCTTTCGCGCTGGCCGGCCGCATCGACATCGATCTCCGCAAAGAGGCGCTCGGCAAGGGCAAAGACGGGAAGCCGGTTTATCTCGCCGACGTATGGCCCACGCAGCGCGAGGTCGAAGAAACGCTCGAGAAATCTATTTCCTCCGACATGTTCCGCCGCAGCTATGGCGAGGTTTACCATGGAGATGATCGCTGGCGCGGCCTGCCGGTGCCCAAGGGCGAAACCTACGCCTGGGATGAATCCTCCACCTACATCCGGCGCGCGCCGTACTTCGACGGCATGACGTTGAAACCCGCGCCCGTGGGCGATATTCTGGGCGCGCGCATCCTGGCCGTGCTCGGCGACAGCGTGACTACCGACCACATCTCGCCCGCCGGCTCCATCAAGAAAGACAGCCCCGCAGGAAAATATTTGCAGGAGCGCGGCGTCAAGCCCGCCGACTTCAACTCCTACGGCTCACGCCGGGGCAACCACGAAGTCATGGTGCGCGGGACGTTTGCTAATGTGCGCCTGCGCAACAAAATGGTCCCCAACCTCGAAGGCGGATTCACCAAACACCTGCCCGACGGCGCCGAGATGAGCATCTTCGACGCTTCGGAAAAATATATTGCCGAGAAGATTCCTCTAGTCATTCTCGCGGGCAAGGAATACGGCTCCGGCTCATCCCGCGACTGGGCCGCCAAAGGCCCGCTGCTGCTTGGCGTCCGCGTGGTTATCGCCGAAAGCTACGAACGCATTCACCGCTCAAATCTGGTTGGCATGGGCATTCTCCCGCTACAGTTCGTAACGGGAGAGAGTGCGCAAACGCTCGGCCTGACCGGCGAAGAAGTAATCGAACTCACCGGCATCCGCGACTTGGTAGAAAAGTTCGCCTCAGGCCGCCAAGTCAAAGTCCGCACGACGTTGAACGGAAAGACAAAAGAGTTCAGCGCGCTAGTCCGCATCGATACCCCGCAGGAAGCCCAGTACTACGCGAACGGCGGGATTTTGCAGTACGTACTGCGGCAGTTGCTGTCGGCAAAGCCAAGCGGGCAGAACGTAAGCGTGTAGGGTCGCCGCGCGGAGCGGGTGCCTGGGTAATCTTGAGACCGGAATCAGACCCCTTGGTGCTCTGGCCGTCCGATCGAGAGAGCATTTGCGCGATCGTCTTCATCGGCAGACAAGCCCTGTGGTTTCACACGGAGCCCGCGGCGCCTCCAAAGACTCCGCGCTAATCCTGCAGAACCCATTCTCCGGTTTTCTCTTCGAGTTGGAATCCGTAGCTCTCGAGGGGAACTGTGTGGGCATCTTTGCGGACAACGCGGGCGCGGCCGGCGAAGCGCTCGGTGCCGCTGGCGAGAAAGACCTCAACCACGGCGCCTTTGGCCAGACCCGCTTTGCAATGGCATAAGAACCCTCCGGCACTCACGTTTTCGGTCGAAGTCAATTCCTCGAAGCGGTTTCCAACGGCGTCGGTGCCGCGTAGCGTTAGCGGGATACGCATACGAACCCGCACGTGGGCGCGGCGCTCGGGCCGCTGCGTCTCAAATTCCTCTTTGAGCCGGCGCTGCAGTTCCTGGAAGTTCACCGGCTTTTCGAAATAGCCGGTTGCGCCCAGCCGTTCGCAATGTTCCCTGGCTTCCGCGCCGCCCTTGCCAGTCACGATAAAAACCGGGATACGCGAGGTGTAAGTCAAGGAACGAAGGCTCTGGCATAGTTCAAAGCCGGAGAACTTGGGCATCATCAAGTCGAGCAGGACGGCATCCGGTTTGTGCTCCAAAGCCAGGGCGAGAGCCTGCTCTGGGTCGCCGGTGTCGAATATTTCGTAGGTGTTGGCCAGCCGGATGCGCATGAGGCTGCGCATCGATTCATCGTCGTCCACGATCAAGAGCTTTTGCATATCCTACCCCCCGACTGCAGTAGACGCGGCATGGTTAACACTAGCCTACTCCCGCTCCGCTCGCTGAGGCAGATTTCTGCCCGTTGCCAAGCGCCTCGCGAAGCTTGCGGGCCAAAGCATCTCGGGTAAATGGCTTTTGCAGGAAAACACTGCCGGGATCGAGAATTCCGTGAGCGCCGACGGTTTGCCCGGTGTAGCCGGAAGTAAAGACGACCTTGATCTGGGGCCGCAGCTGCGTCAATTGGTCGGCTAGCACGCGCCCGCTGATGCCGGGCATCACTACGTCTGTGAGCAGCAGATCGATGGGGCCGGCATGCCGCTGGCTGATGTCCAACGCCTCGGCGCCGTTCTTGGCTTCCAGCACGGTGTATCCGCATATTTCCAGAAGATTCTTGGTCAGCAGGCGAAGCGCGGCTTCGTCCTCGACCAGCAGCACGGTCTCATTTCCCCGCAATGCGGAAGCCAGTGGAGCCTGCGGCTTTCCGCCTTCGACCACTCCGTCCACCCGCGGCAGATAGATCTTAAAAGTCGTGCCGATGCCGGGTTCGCTATACACGTCGATGTAGCCATCGCTCTGCTTGACGACGCCGTAAACCATGGAGAGTCCCAGGCCGGTACCTTGGCCTTTTTGCTTGGTGGTGAAGAAGGGCTCGAAAATACGCGAGCGAGTGGCTGCATCCATGCCGATGCCGGTATCGGAAACCGTGAGCAGAACGTAGGGGCCCGGTTTGACTGGATAAGGATAGCGGCGGACGAAAGTGGCATCCATTTCCGTGTTGGCGGTTTCGATCATCAGCTTGCCGCCTTCCGGCATGGCGTCGCGGGCATTGACGGCCAGGTTCATGATGACCTGCTCGATCTGCCCCTGATCGGCCTTGACCCTTCCTAATTCCTGGTCCGGCTTGCTGGTCAAATCAATGTTTTCGCCGATCAAGCGGCGCAGCATACTCTCCATATCCAAGACCACAGCGTTCAAATCCAGAACCTTGGAGTCGAGCACCTGCTGGCGGCTGAAGGCCAGGAGTTGGCGGGTGAGGGCGGCACCGCGATGGCCCGCGCTGAGAACGGCGTCGGCGCTGCGGCGCAGGGGGTTCTCCACCGGCAAGTTCTCCTGCAGAATTTCGCCGTAACCGATGATCACGCCCAGAATGTTATTGAAGTCGTGAGCAACTCCGCCGGAAAGTTGCCCGACCGCTTCCATTTTTTGCGCTTGGCGGAACTGCTCTTCCAGGCGCTTGCGGTCGGTGATGTCGCGGTTCACGATCACCAGCTTCTCCACTTCGCCGGCCGCATTGCGGACGGGACTAGAGGTGGATTCCAAAATCCGCCAGGTACCATCCTTGTGGCGCATGCGATACTCGATGCGGCGGCCGGAGTTTCCCCGAAACGCTTCGCGCGACGCCTCTTCGATCAGCTCCCGGTCCTGAGGATGGATTTGGTCGACCGGAGATGTGAGCTGCAGCTCCTCCACCGTGTAGCCGAGAATCTTGCCGTACGACGGGCTGTTATACATACGGTTGCCGGAGGCATCGACCAGCGCGATCATGTCGGCGGCGTTCTCGCTGATCAGGCGGAAAAGCTCTTCCCGCTCCTGCAACTGGCGGCGAATGCGGAAGATTTGGATTTGCTGCCAAATCAGATAAATGTCGAACAGCAGAACCAAGCCCACCAGGCCGCGGGTGGCGGTGGTCAGCTCCGCGAAATCTTCCTTGACCGCGCCAAAGGAAAGGGAGGGCACTGCAAAAGAGAGAATCCCCACGGTAAGGAGCAAGGTGATGACAATGGCCGCGCTCCAAAGCCACCATTCGCGGCGCTCGATCCTTCGTATGCCCGATTTGAGCTCACGGCCGGTGACTGCTTTCGCGAAAGAGTCTGCGGATTTCGCTCGCTTCATTTGAGTTCAGAGCGCAACATAAGGACGCTATCCTCGTCAGAATCCTTACCGCGCTAGACACGACTTGGGAAATCGTTCGCTCGGCGTGCACGCTGCAATGCCGCCCTTGAGTCTAGGTCGACGATACTTTGGCCAGGTCCCCGATTAGGGAAAAGATACCACCGTTACGCTTTCAGAACGCGGAGTCTACCTATGCCAAAGGTAACCCGGTTGCAGTACTGGCGATGACGAGCGCTCTGGCAACTCTCGGCAAATCGTTATCCTGAGGTCCGCGCACTTCGCAGGCTGGAGGATCCATGGATTCGTCGGCAGCAAGAGTATTGCCGGCGAAAATGCATAGATCTCTCTTCGGCGGGCTTCCGCAGCGGGTAAGCCGCGCACCCTCAGGATGACGGGGAAGATCAAACCTAAAAGCAAACGGGGCGGCTTACGCCGCCCCGCTCAGAACTGAGGACCGAGAACTGAGAACTACGTTCCCTCGCTCCAGCCCGCCAAATACTCTTCCTGTTCCGGGGTAAGCCGATCGATCTTGATGCCCAGCGATTCCAACTTCAGCTTGGCTACGCGCTTGTCCAAATCTTCCGGCACGCGATAGACCCGCTTCTCCAGCGTCTTGTGGTTCTTCACCATGTACTCGACCGAAAGCGCCTGGTCGGCGAAGCTCATATCCATCACCGACGGCGGATGGCCTTCGGCGGCGGCCAGATTGATCAGGCGGCCTTCGCCGAGAACATTGATCTTGCGGCCGTCTTTCAGCGAATACTCCTCGACGAAGTTGCGCGTGGTGCGCTTCGAGGAAGACATCTTTTCGAGTGACGGAATATCGATTTCGACGTTGAAGTGGCCGGAGTTGGAGACGATGGCGCCATCCTTCATCAGCTCGAAGTGTTCCTTCGCCAGCACATTCTTGTTGCCAGTTACGGTGCAGAAAACGTCGCCGAGTTTCGCGGCCTCGGTCATGGACATGACGCGGAAGCCGTCCATCACCGCCTCCAAGGCTTTCGTCGGATCGACTTCGGTGACGATAACCTCGGCGCCGGTGCCGCGCGCGCGGCTGGCCAGACCGCGACCGCACCAGCCGTACCCGGCGACCACGAATTTGGAGCCAGCCAGCAGGAAATTGGTGGCGCGAATAATGCCGTCAATCGTCGACTGGCCTGTGCCATATCGGTTGTCGAACAGATGCTTGGTGTCGGCGTCGTTGACCGCAACGATGGGGAACTTGAGGACGCCTTCCTTAGCCATGGCGCGCAAACGGATGACGCCGGTAGTGGTTTCCTCGGTACCGCCGAGCACGCCGTCCAGCGCATCCTGGCGCTTGGTGTGAAGGATGGTGACGAGGTCGGCCCCGTCGTCCATGGTGATGTGGGGGCGGTGATCGATGGCGGCCAGAATGTGGCTGTAATAAGTGTCGTTGTCCTCACCTTTGATGGCGAAGACCGGAATGTTGTGGTCGCGCACCAGGCTGGCGGCCACATCATCCTGCGTGGACAGCGGATTGGAGGCGCAGAGCACGACGTCGGCGCCGCCGTCGCGCAGACAAATGGCCAGGTTGGCGGTTTCCGCGGTCACGTGCAGGCAGGCGGAAACGCGCATGCCGCGCAGCGGCTGGTTCTTGATGAACTCCTTGCGAATGATCTGCAGAACCTTCATGGACTGGTTGGCCCAGTCGATCCGCTTCTTGCCCAGATCGGCCATCTCGATGGCTTTAATATCGTTGATTACTTGCGTCGGTGTGGTCGACATGGTTCTCCTCGTGGCGCTGAAAAATTTGTGATTCCATTCTACTTGCCGAACGATGATTCCAGTATGTGAATCGTGGTTCCAGGCTTCGTCGGGGGCTAAAGCCGGACGCTTTCGGGAAGATAGCGGCACGGCTGGAAGCCGTGCCCTTCCAAAGTTAAAGTTAATGAGACGGCGGCCTATTTACGTCCGGCGTGGGCGGGTTCCCGCAAACCGGCATCGCTGGCCAGTTGCCCCGCCTTGCCGGTCGCTTCCCAGGTGAAATCCGGGTCGCTGCGGCCAAAGTGGCCGTAGGCCGCGGTCTTGCAATAAATCGGCCGGCGCAAGTTGAGCGATTCAATGATGCCCTTGGGAGTCAGCTTGAAGTGCGCCCGAACCAAGTCCTGAATGACGGTGGAGTCCACTTTGCCGGTGCCAAAGGTATCGACCAGCACGCTCACCGGCTCCGCCACGCCAATGGCGTAGGCGAGTTGGACTTCGCAGCGCGAGGCCAGCTCCGCGGCGACAATATTCTTGGCGATGTGACGCGCCATGTACGCGGCCGAACGATCGACCTTGGTCGGATCTTTGCCGCTAAACGCCCCGCCGCCGTGACGGCCCATGCCGCCGTAGGTGTCGACAATAATCTTGCGGCCGGTCAGGCCGGTATCGCCCATGGGTCCGCCAATCACGAAGCGGCCGGTGGGGTTGATGTGGTACTTGGTGTCTTCATCGAGCAGGTGGGCGGGAATCACGTGCTGAATCACGTGCTTCAGAATGTCGGCGCGCAGTTCCTCGTTGCCCACGGTCTCGGCGTGTTGCGTGGAGATGACAACGGCATCCACGCGAACCGGCTTGTGGTGGGCATCGTACTCTACCGTAACCTGCGACTTGCCGTCGGGGCGCAGATAAGGAAGCGTGCCGTGTTTCCGCACTTCGGAAAGCCGCATCACCAGCTTGTGCGCCAGCGAAATCGGCATAGGCATCAATTCCGGCGTCTCATTGCAGGCAAAGCCAAACATCATTCCCTGGTCGCCGGCGCCGCCGGTGTCTACGCCCATGGCGATGTCGCCCGACTGCTTGTTGATGCTGGAGATGACGGCGCAGGTGTTGGAATCGAAGCCGTAGAGGGCGTTGTTATAGCCGATGGCGGAGATGGTGCCGCGAACCAGATTCTGAAAGTCCACGTACGCTTTGGTAGTAATTTCCCCGGCGATCACGACCAGGCCAGTCGCGGTCAGGGTCTCGCAGGCCACTCGGCTGGCTGGGTCTTCGGTCAGGCAGGCGTCGAGAATGGCGTCGGAAATCTGGTCGGCGATCTTGTCCGGATGGCCCTCGGTTACGGATTCAGAGGTGAAAAGATAACGATTCTTAGCAGACAATCGGCTTCTCCTTCGAGCGACTTGGATGACACGGCTGGCGGGGGGTGGTACGGCAGCCACACGATGAGCCCATTTAGGGTCACCTATGAAACTACCAGAGACGGCGGCTGGGCGCAATTGTTTTGGAGTAAACGGGTGTTACCTGGGGGCGGCGGCCGCCAGAGAAGGCCGGGTGGAGAAGAATGGAGGTCGAATAGGGAAAAACTTCCGTCCAGCCGCGTTAGTCGGGGTTGGGCCGCTGCCTGGAAGCACGAAAATGCTCAGGGCTGGGCCTGGACGGGAGCTGACGTACCTGAGGCTTTGGCAACCGATGATCTTAGGCCATGACTGTCAAAGCTCAAGACTCTCACTTCATCTTGGCCTCCTTGAACCGGGAGGGGCATCCCGTTGAAAGAGAAAACCAGTCCGCCGGCATTGCCGGCCTTGATCACGATTCTCTCGTGGGCCGCGATGGACTTTTGCGAGCCTGCGGCGAGGAGTTGACTGGCCGTCTGGTTGTCGTCCACGGTGATGGAGAGCCATGAATCTTGGCGAGCCTGGATGAGGACTGAAAATGAGCCAGGGCTGTCGGCAGGCAGCGCTTGGCCCGAACTCTTGCCTGGCGGGTTCGCGGACGCGGCGGAGGAGTTTTGGGTAGTGGACGAGGTTGCGCTCGGAGCCGGCGCGGAGGTGCTCGCGGGCGGACGAGTTGGTGAAGCACCTTCCCGCCCGCGCGTCTCGGACTTACGCGAATGCGAACCCCACAGAACGAGACCGACCGCCAGAAGAAGAAGAATGATGGTGATCCTGCCCCAAGGAAACTCGCCGGGATTGGCGGTTTGTTTCTCCGGCCGGCTTTCCACTTTGCGGGCGGCGATAGCCGCCACGACCGCCTCAGGTTCTTTGACAAGAGGGGCGCCACCCGCGACGGCCAGGTAGTCGGCGATGGCTTGTTCTTCATCCAGGCCGAGATGGCGGGCGTAGGCGCGGACAAAACCTTTGTTGAAGATCCCGCCGGGAAGACGGTCGAATTTCTCGTCTTCCAGAGCTTGCAGCAGGCGAGTGCCGATCTTGGTGGCTGACGCGACGGACGCGAGTGTCATGTTTTGCCGCTCGCGCTCACGCTTCAGCCGCGCTCCGAAAGATTCCAACCCAGGCCCCTTCTGTGTGGCAGTGGACATGTTCATCATATGTTAAGCCGGATGGTGGAGCGCAGAGAAAATCGGGAGTCATGGGGAAGATGCAGCTTTGTCATTTGCGATGGCGATGAAGTGCCGGCGGCTCGAGGGCCGCTCAAAGCCTATCCGAAGGGAACGGAGGAGCTCAGTGACCGCTCGTGCTGACCCCACGAGCTTTGAGTTTCGCCCCCATGCAATCAGCGACCGCGCGCTCGACACTGCCCACGCTGATGGGTTTGGAAATGTAATCGTCCATGCCGGACTCAAGACAGCGTTCACGATCGCCGGTCATGGCATGGGCGGTCATCGCAATAATGGGAATGTGTGAACCGCTCGCCTTTTCTTCTTGCCGGATCTGGCGGGTAACCTCGAAACCGTCCATTTCCGGCATCTGCACGTCCATGAAAATCAGATCAAACGCGCCTGCCCTCCACTTTGCAAGGGCCTCGGCGCCATTGACCGCCAAGGTGACCTGATGTCCCAATTTGTGCAGGAAGGCGACGGCGACTTGCCGGTTGATCAAATTGTCTTCCGCCGCCAGGATGCGCAAATGGGGCCCGCCGCGTACTTCGGTCATGGGCTCGGCTGAGGTCTTCAACCGCGTGGCCTGGAGAGCGCCAAGCGCGCCCCGGATGGCGAGCAACAATTCGGCGGGTTTGACCGGTTTGCTGAGGTAGTTCTGCACTCCTAACTCGCCAGCCGCGGCTCGCGAGACTTGGTTTGCGGAAGTCAGCACCAGGACGGGGACGTCACTTATGCCGGGAGTGGCGCGCAGTCGTTTCAGCGCGTCGATTCCATCCATGCCGGGCATCTGCTCGTCCATGAAGACCAGCCGAAACGGACACCCTGCCTCGGCCGCCTGCACAAGTTTTTCCAGGCCTAACTTTGCGGAATCCGCTTCTTCCGGTTGCAGGCTCCAGCCGCGCGCTAATTCCCGCAGGATGTGCCGGTTCGTGGCGTTATCGTCAATGATCAAGACGGGAAGACCGCGCAGATCTTCGGTGGTGGGAAGATTTTCAAGCCCAGTGACCGCCTGGAACTCTGCCGTGAAGTGGAACGTGGAACCCGAGCCGGGAGTGCTTTCCAGCCAAATCTGCCCTCCCATGAGCTGCACGATCTTGGAGGAAATCGTCAGGCCCAGTCCGGTTCCTCCGTAGTGGCGGGTGGTGGACGAATCGGCCTGCTCGAATGCCCGGAAGATCGTCGCATGTTTTTCTGGGGGGATTCCGATCCCGGTGTCGCGCACGGAGAAATGCAGCTTCGGCCCGTTCTTGCCTTGCTCTTCCATGCTGACGTTGATCACCACTTCGCCCGTCTCCGTGAACTTGATGGCATTGCCCGTCAGATTCATGAGCACCTGGCGCAAACGCACCGAGTCGCCCACCAGCTCTCGGGGCACGTCCGGTTGCAGATGGAACGCCAGCTCCAGACCCTTGTCGTGCGCTGTCAACGCAAGGCTTTTCATGGTATCGCCAACCGCTTCCGACAGATCAAAACGGACCGGATCGGAGACGATCTTGCCGGCTTCGATTTTCGAGTAGTCCAGGATGTCGTTGATGATGACCAACAGATTTTCGGCCGAAGACCGGGCAATATGGAGGAACTCGGATTGCTCGGTCGTCAGCTCGGTGGCCAGCGTGAGATCCGTCATGCCGATGATGCCGTTCATCGGGGTGCGGATTTCGTGGCTCATGTTGGCGAGGAATTCGCTTTTGGCCCGGTTGGCTGCCTCCGCTGCCTCCTTGGCCTGGCGCAAGTCTTTGGTTTGGTGGCGCACTTTTCGCCGCAAGACTGCGATCCAGGCAAATGCCAGGAACGCCACCGCACTCAGCAACGCCGCCAACCCCAATATCCGCTGCGCCGTCCACCAGGAAGCATCGCGTATTACGGCGACGTCGGCGGGCGAGCGCACCAAAATCGAAAAAGACTGCGGCATGGCCAGGCCCGTCGCCGGAGTCTCGATGGTTGCGATCCCGGTCACTCGCAACACGCTGCCCGGCTTTAAGGCCGAGAATCGGCCCTCCGCCAGCCGGGCGCTGAATAATTTATTGCCCGCCTGCAGCATGAGTCTTTGGTCATCCCCATTGGCGATGCGGTCGATTAAGAAGGCGTCGATTTGGACCAGCTCAGCGTCGCGTCCCTCTTCCAGGATGTCATCGGCCGTCAGCAGGGGTGGTTCCGGCACGCTGGTGTGCCCGATCTTGCGGATCACCGCGTCTTGCAGCACCGGGCTAAAGGAGCCCTCCTCGGCAAAGCCAGTTACCTCCACCAGATCTCCGATGGCTAGGTCGGCTGGGGAGTGGCTCGGGACCGCGACGCTGCCGCTGGCGTCACTGACGAACGTCGGACCGGTGGGGTGGGTCAGTATGACAATGCCGCGGATCCGAGATGGCCCATCGGTTTGAACTCCCGGCGAGAATTGCAGAAGTTGTTCGATATCGCGCACTGCCAGTGTGTCCGGTGTAGCACCGCCTTCCACTTGCAGGAATTCGGGCCCAGGCACTTGGATCCACACTCCCAGAATCTGCCGCTTGTAGCTGAACCGCGGGCTGGCAACTCCGCGCACTCGCACCCGCGCATAAAGAAGCGACTGCGGCAGTTCTTTCGACTCTGGCGTTTCCGCCACCGACAGTGCAAAGCGGTAATGTTCTGAGCGGACGCCCAACACAGTTCGGCCATTCGCGATCTTTCCTACCGAACTGACAATGCCTTGCACTTCTACCCACTTGCTTTCGGCCACTCCGTTGAAGAGATCCGCTACGCTGACGTGCAGCGGTTCCGGCATCGCCTGCTCTCCGACGATGCGGATGCGAGGCGCGGTTATGACCGGCGCAAAGTCTCCGGGGCCAGTAACTCCATCCACTTCCACCATCTGCCCGATTCGTAAACTGGGTATCTGGGTCGAACCCACCCAAACGTAAACCGCATCCACCTCATCTTGAATCCATAGGTTCAGGCCCACCGGATTGAAATACGTCACCTCGCCCTGCACGTGCACGGGATAGGCTCGTTTGGCCTCATTGGCCGAGAGCCGGCGTATTTGGCTGATACTGGTCAGCAGCGGTAATTCTGCAGGGCCAGTGTGCTCACTTTCCGCATTGGCGGCCTCTTTCAGGACCAAAGAGCCATTCTCCCTGTCCACAAATCCCACGACTTCCCTGTCGTCGCCTGTCTTGATTTCCTCGGAATGGGCCGGCCGCAACAAAAACACGCCGGTGGAGTCCGTTAAGGCAAATCCTTCGCTTTCAATGGCCACGGAGCCATGCAACCGCACCCGGTGGGGCGAGGGCGGATTCATGGTTACGGCATGGACATTCTGAAGGGGGACATTCAGCGGTGACGGTGCAGGCGTTAGGATCGTAATCTCCCGCACGGTTGGCACAAACACTTTCATTGCGGTAATGGCTCCGCGCGCGTCAATGCTATTGCTGAGAACCCCGCGCACCCGCACTTCTGCGTCGATAAGCCTCTTGTAGTCAGTGCCACTGGCTTCGCGCGCGTAGACTTTCACCTCCTCGTTCTCCACGCGAATCGTCAGTACTAACCTGCCACTGTGATCCAGCACCGCAGAACGCCCCACCCCTTTGATCTCAACCAGCCGGTACTGCAACCGGTCAGAAACGAGATCGCGGGCCTTTGCCCGCATGGGCGCTGGGGATGGCGCTTGCGACAAAACACGGAATTGTTGGAGCGTTACCGACGGTTGTGGGCCGCCGGCGCTAGCCAGCCCAATCAATTCCACAGTGTTTCCGGCACTTATGGCGGCGTTGAGGTCGACATCTTCAACCCGAATGCCGCCGCTAGAATCCTCGAAAAAAACTTGCTGGAGAACGGTATCTGCGTAGGTGATGGTGCCGCGAAGATGAACCGGAATCTGTGCCGAGGGACGGTCCGGCAGACGCCGCACTTGCTCCACCGAAGTAATCGGTCCCTGCCGCAAGCTTTGGTTTACGCGGCTGCAACCACCGGCACACAATAGCGCAACAATCACACTCGTCAGCGCCAAATTGCCCGGTAAACGAGAGACCGCAAGAACGCTTGCGAACTGGATTGCACGCCGGTCGGGGCGATTGATCTTTTCAGCCACGAAAACCACCACGCAGGGTCCCCCTGGAGTCATAGCACTTCTTGAGTGGTCGGAGCCAGATCAAATCAGCTTGGCATCCTTCAATGAGCAAGATTTCATGTTGAGATGGCCAATCCTGAGCTGCACGCCGAGTTCCGGGTCACCATTGCCACAGACCTTCGGGTAAATCCACCTTGCGACCGCGTGGGCGCGGACAAAAAGCGGCCGAATCGTCACTGCCAGGGAGGAGACGTGGAGGCGCTAGGGCTGCTGGCAGATAGTCCCGTTGACGGCAAAGCACGTAGGCACGGCATTGACCGAGTTGCTCAAGGTCCCACTAGCCAATTCGTGTTTGGCGCCTTGCCTAAGACAGCTATTTACATTGCAACGCGTCCTCGCCATGTTAACCTTGCGCAGAGGAGGGTTCTTGCCGCACTCGCCCACTACCGGCCCCGCAAGCCTTCCTGAGGACGCGTCCTCCCACGCTTCGGTCCCCTTCGAACCAGACCCGGATGTGGAGGCTGTTTGGAGGGTTGCCATCGGTTTGGATTCGGATGACCGCGGCCCTCTCGAGGCTGAAGTCCTGCTCTGGCGCGTTTGCTCCGCTAAGTCGATTCCCGACGCCGCCATTCAACGCGCAATTCATGAGGAGTGGAGATTTAGCCGTTGAGTCCGATCCGCCGAGCTGGGTCCGCCCAAAACCCACAGCCTTCCTTGGGAGTCCCTAGCCTGACGAACGAGTCCGCTGACTCGGAATAACAAAGGGCCAGGAAGTCAAAGGGTTTCCCGCCCGTGGCTTGGCGGGTTCACATTACCAAGGTTGATTGTTCCCTTCCTGAGCGCCGCATATAATCTGAGCAATTCCTTCCGCATTGAGGTTGGCAGTGAATGACCAGTAAGGCCACTGGCGTCGGCCGAAACCGACAGCTACAGGAATTAAGCATTTTTCATGGCGTGGCCAAGGCCCTGACGTCCTCGCTGGACCTCGACTCCATTCTGCAGACCATCATGGACAAAATGGCGGAATACTTCCGCCCCGACACCTGGTCGCTGCTAATGGTGGATGAAGCCATGGAAGAGCTTTATTTTGCCATTGCCGTGGGGGCGGCTTCAGAAGCCCTGAAAGACGTCCGGCTCAAGGTGGGCGAGGGCATTGCCGGATGGGTGGCTAAGCATGGCGAACGGCTGATTGTGCCGGATGTGATGAATGATCCGCGGTTTTCCAAGCGCATCGATGAGATGACGCAGTTGGAGACGCAGTCGATTATCTGCATTCCCTTGCGCGCCAAGCACCGGGTGCTGGGCGTGATTCAGCTGGTCAACGTCGACATGGACGGCTTTGGCGACGAAGAACTGTTCTTCTTGCAGGCGCTGTCGGATTACGCGGCGATTGCCATTGAGAACGCGCGCGCCGTGGAGAAAATTCAGGAACTGACCATTACCGACGATGTCACCGGGCTTTACAATGCCCGGCATCTTTATAAGACACTGGAGACAGAAGTTTACCGCTCGTCGCGCTTCAACTATGAATTTACCGTGCTGTTTATCGACCTCGATCACTTCAAGCAGGTGAACGATACGCACGGGCATTTGGTGGGGAGCAAGCTCTTGGCGGAGATTGGGTATCTCATTAAAGCCCAGCTGCGCCTGATCGATTTTGCTTTTCGTTACGGCGGAGACGAGTTCGTCATTCTGTTGCCGCAGACCGGGAAGGACGCCGCGCTGGTAGTGGCGAAACGCTTGCGCGATAGCTTGCGGACCAGCATGTTTTGCAAAGAGGAAGGATTGAATCTGAATGTGCGGGCGTCGATTGGGGTAGCGACTTATCCGCACGATGCCAAGTCTCCGCACGACGTCATCCGCCAGGCCGACGAGATGATGTATATGGTGAAGAACAGCACTCGGGACAACATCGGGATCGCGCAGCGCGGCATGATGAAGTAGGGGTCTGGCTATGGTTGCGGAGAAAGTTTCTTGCGCCCGCAGCGGCTAAAACCGTCTGGAAACAAGATGCTTATCGCAGCGGTGAACCGCTGCGCCACCCAAAATCAGGTCCGAACCCCAGGGTTTTGCCGCCTGCTTGTGATCCCTCGCCATGGCACGTCAAGAATCCACTTCGCCCCGGTTGACGCCGTCCCGCTTCTCGTACTAATGTGCAATTACACCGGAAAGGAGGTGGTCCGATGACAAGTTCCGATAGTCATTGTTGTAGCTGTGTAAGACCAGGTGAGGTGGCTGAGACTTAGAGCGGTCGCTCTAAGAACTTCGCAACTTGATCGGTGATTCAGGATTGATTCCGCCTGGCGCTTAGGTCGCGCCAGGACCCGGAGTTTGCCGAAGGGGCCACATAGAGTGACCACCTCTTGGTCAATCCAAACAGCACACCGGATGGCCCGTGGGCTCAGGCGCGCGGGCCGTTCTGTTTTGTGGAGCTCGGCGCGAACCGGCGCGCTCCGCCGGCGTCGCCCGAAGCATTTAACTGTTTAAGGCAGCCTCTCTGGTACGTGAACATGTTGAAACCGAGCGCGATTCTTCTTCTCTTTCTCCTGTGCGAATTCACTCTTCTGCCAGGTTTAGCAGCACAGAACTCAATCCCAGCTGGAACCGTGTTGCCGGCCATGCTGTCATCCCCGCTGGACGCCCGGCGCGACCGTCCCGGCCAAAAAGTTGTGGCGACGATTATGCAGAGGGTGCCGCTGCCTTCGGGACGGTCGATTCCGGCAGGTGCAAAGCTCCTCGGACATGTGCTCGAAGTCAAGGCGCCGACCGCGAATTCGGGCGCGGTCATCCGGCTGCGTTTCGATCGCGTTGTGAGCCATGGGAAGGAGTGCCCGATTACGGCGGATCTGCGCGCCTTGGCTTCCATGATGGAAGTGCACGAAGCTGAACTTCCCACCAACGCCGGCCCGGATCGGGGCACGTCATCGAACTCTTGGACGACGATTCAGGTTGGCGGAGAAGTGGTTTACCGGGGCGGCGGGCCGGTGATGGCGGGGAACGACGTTGTAGGCGAACCTGTGCCGGATGGAGTTCTGGCTCGCATAACGTCCCCAAAAGGGTCGAAGTGCCGGGCGGGGATCGATGGAAACGATTCTCCGCAGGCGCTTTGGATCTTTTCCACCTCGGCGTGTGGCGCGTACGGGTTTGCCGACCTAATCGTCGCGCATGCCGGACGCACCAATCCGGTGGGAGAGATTGAGCTGGCTTCCGCGAAGGGGAACTTGAAAGTGGGAGGCGGAGGCGGGCTGCTGTTGCGAGTTCTTCACTAGGAAGCAGGCAGTCAAGCATCACGCCGCCTTCAGACTGTCATGGCAAGCTCCTCGCTGTGGATGCCTTAACGGGGCGACGGATCGTACGCAGTCAAATCACCGATATGCCTGAAGGCATAACCTGACACGAATCCTCACCAATTAGCCCGTTCCAGCCCGAGCCGAATTACTTCCGCGGTGTCCTTGGCGAGGGGTAACTTCTTCACTTCCGCCGGAGCGAACCAGCGCGCTTCATCGGCGTCGCCTCCGCCGCGCACCTTCCCTTTCACGCGGCGGCAGAGAAAATCGACCAGCAGATAGTGATAGCGCACCCGTCCGCGCTCGTCGCGTAACACGCGATCGAAAACGCCGAGCAATTCCTGAGGCTCGACGGTGAGGCCGGTTTCCTCGAGGGCTTCGCGAGCCGCGGCCGCGCGCACCAATTCGCCAACCTCCAATGCGCCGCCGGGGATGGACCACTCGCCGGCCAGCGGCGCATGGGCGCGCTTGATCAGCACCACACGGCCGGCCTCCACGATGATCGCGCCCACTCCTACCAGAGGCGTATCCGGATATTCACGTTTCATGATTTTGCGACACTAGCCGGGAGCACATTTTCTTTGCTAGCCGAAATGCAAAAAAGCCGCTGGTTCGGCAGCGGCTTGGATCAAGCTCGGAAACGGCCCAGGTTCGCGGTCTATGTGGGCGCTTCTTCCAGCATTCCTTTTTCCAGCTTTTCCTGGCACTCGATGCAATGGCGGGTCCAGGGCACCGCCTCCAGGCGCTTGCCGTTGATCTCCTTGCCGCAGGAGATGCACTCGCCGAAAGTGCCTTCGCGCAAGCGGTGCAGCGCGCTCTCCACCATCTGCAAGAGCTGGCGGTCGTTATTGCTCTGGTGAAAAAGGAATTCCTTGGTATAAGAACTGGCAGCGCGATCCGCGATGTCTTGAGCCGAGCCTTCGTCCACGGTGCGGCCATCCTGCTCAGTGCGCGAGACCGTGCGGCGCAGTTCCTGCTGCCGCGTTTCCAGCCGCTTTTTGAAATAGTCCTGTTTCTTCTTATCCATGAATACCAACTAAACAGCCCATGGGCCGCTTTCCAGAACACTCTGTCGGGATTTGGCTAAACGCAGATCATATGCGCTCAAATTGAGATGCGTCAACTGGGGCACTCGTTGCGGGAACCGAATGTCGGCCAAGCGGCGAGTTGCCAATTTTCCTAAGCTGGTTGCGCCGACGGAGAGAAATTGAGCCCGGCGGAATCTATTTATTTCCCCCGGTCGTTGACCACAGCTTGATCGTGTTGTCGCCGCTTCCGGAAGCGAAATAGCGGCCGTCGGGACTGAATGCAACCGAGAACACGATTCCTTGATGGTCGGTTAGGGTCTTGATGAGGCGCCCGGTTGAGACCTTCCACACCTGGACTGCGTTGTCGTGAGCCCCGGAAATCAGCCAGCGGCCGTCGGGGCTAAACGCCACCGAATGGACGTAGCTGGTGTTTCCGCTGAGGGTGCGGATTTTCTGCCATGTCGCGATATCCCAAAGTTCGACCGTCTCGCCATAGCTTCCGACCGCCAACAGGTGGCCGCCGGGACTGAAGGCCACCGAGTGGACATCGCCGGCGGCGGGGAGGGCGTGCACTTCCTGGGCCGTGGCTGCGTCCCAAACCTTGACCGAGCTGGCGCCGCTGCCGGAGACGATCCAGCGGCCGTCTGGGCTGTAGGCAACCGCGCCGATGTAGCCTGGCTGGCCCGTCGCAATGGTTTGTTTAGGCTCGCCATCCACCACATCCCATACTCGCACCGTTTGGTCATCGTTTCCGGAAGCGAGCCGGCGGCTGTCGGGACTGAAGGCAAGCGCATCCACGCCTTTGTTTTGGCCGGTGATCACGCCGAGGAGCTGGGTTGCCTCCTGTCCTGTACCGAGATCCCAGACTTTGATCGCGCCTTCGATGTCGGCGGATGCGAGGTAGCGTCCGTCGGGGCTGACGGCGACGCAGCAAACGATGGCGTCATGACCAGCCAGGGTGCGGATCTGCTGCCCAGTGGCAACATCCCAGAGCTTGACGCTATTGTCATTGCTTGCGGAAGCGAGCTCTTTGCCGTCAGGAGTGAAAGCGACGGAATTCACCCAAGCGGCGTGACCGGTCAGAGTGCGCACCAGAACTGGGTCAATGACTTTGAACCATTTTTGATATGCGAGCGCGGCGCCGGCCACAATGGCCGCGAGCAGCGCGAGCACAACGAAAAGACGGGCGGGCGTCGACAAATGCCACGAAGCGGAGGCTGTAGAAAGTTGCGCCGGGGAGCGGGGTTCGCGCTCCAGCGCCAGCGGCGCAGCTTCCGGAGGGGGAGGAGGCACGGTTCTCGGGCTGCCGGAACCAGCCTCCGATGGAACGGGCATGGACGGAGGGACTGGCGCTTTGCCTTCCCGGTTCAGAATGATCAGCAACGCTTCGGACAGGCGATGGAGATGAGCCTCCAGCGGCGGGGTCATCGCGTCCAGCCAATGGACCGTTCCCAAGTGATATTCCAGAGCCCCGGCGGGCAGCACATCCTCGATACGGACGGGAATCACGGGAATGCCTAGATGAATGGCCCGCTCCACTTCGCGAAGAATTTGAGGAGAGGAGTTCGCGGCCGCGGAAAACACCAGCACGATAGCGCGGCAGCTCTTGATGGCCTCGATAATGGACAGGCCCCAATCGGCGCCCGGTTCGATGTCGCGCGGCGCGATCCAGCAGCGAATACCCTGCTGTTCGAGCGTGGCGCATACGGCGTCGGCAATCGACTTATCGGGATGTGCATAGCTAATGAAAATCTCGTACGACATTCTTGGGCCCCGATTCGGTTGCTCCATGGTTTCCGCGAAAGACGGAATCATACGGCAAGAATCGCAGGGCGCAAGAGAAAACTCCGAGCGCAGATGCCGTCTCCGGTGCAAACATTTTCCAATGGACCCGGCCTTCCTCCGGCGCCGGTGATCGAGTATGATTTGCTACTTCTGTTTCTTGAGTTCCGCGCGGGGCCGTGCCAGGGATGAATATCATCATCGACGTCGGCTTTCTTCTGGCGATCTCAGGATTCGTGGTCTACACGGTCATCCTTTACAACGAGCTCGTCCGCCTGCGCAATGACATCGATCGCGCCTGGGCGAATATCGACGTTCTTCTCAAGCAGCGCCACGACGAGATTCCCAATCTGGTGGAAACCGTGAAGGGATACATGCAGCACGAGCGCGAGACGCTGGAAGCGGTCACGCTGGCGCGAACCTCTTCTCTGAACGCCACGACCATCGCCCAAAAGGCGCAGGCCGATGTGCAGGTTACGAATGCGCTGCGCGGCCTGTTCGCGGTGGCGGAGAATTATCCCCAGCTTAAGGCTAGCGACAATTTCTTGCGCCTGCAGAGCCGCATCTCCGAATTGGAAGAAAAAATCGCCGACCGCCGCGAGTTCTTCAACGACGACGTGAACACCTACAACACACGTATCGGCCAGCTTCCAGAGGTATTTTTGGCCAGCCTCATGAATCTAAAGCCCCGCGACATGTTCAAGGTGTCGGATGCGAACCGCGGGCAAGTGCAAGTGAAATTGGGGTGAGCTTGCGATAGCTATCAGAAGGAATGGGCGGTCTTCGGGAAGCACGACTTCAGTCGTGCCGTAACTCGCAACAGAATAGGCCCGGCTCTAGCCCTGCGGAGGGCCGTTCTTGCCGTGAGGCCGGTTCTCGCCGGCATGAACTGCACGTTACACTGTTACGAAACCCCTCAGGCGCTGAAGTGCGGCGTTTTCACCGAATCTGACGGCATGATTAAAACTCGTGCCTTTCCCGGAATCCTTGTCCGCCGAATCTCCAGGCTAAGAGCACGGGACTCGAAACGATCGCTCCCATTACAATCACCCCATGGCGAACCTCACTTTGATCTACGGTCTGCGTCTTCTGCCCTCCGATGAGTTGGCGGAAGTGGAAGACGCCAAACTGAAGCTGAAAAACGGCAACGACGCCCATGTTGCCATGCACTTGCTCGAAGGCAGCAAGGAAGAAATCGAAAAGCAGTTACGGACGAGCCTGGACGCGTTTTTCGATTTCTATCCCGAAATCTGAACCCTTTGCCGCGCCCAAGCCTCGTCCGCCGCGCGGCGGATTCTCGCCCCCCGCGTCTATAATCGGCGTGCGCTATGGAACGCTCCCTCCACCTGCGTTTGCGCTTGCAGCAGGCCGGCCTGCTTCCCGCCAGCAAACTGGCGCTTATTACCTGGTATCTGCTGGCTTTGGATGTCACGCTGGTTGCCTTGCAAGAACTGTTCGGCTGGCTCAAAGTTTCTTATGGGGAAAACCTGAGCGGCTGGGTCACGTTCCTTAGCTTCGTTGTCAGCGTGCTGTTCGCAGTGCTCGTTATCCGTTGGCTGAGGGTAAAACTCCTGTGGCGGCTGCGCAACCGTTTGATTGTCACCTGGGTTTTCATCGGCGTCATCCCCTCGATTCTGCTGATCGCGTTGACCCTGGGTTCGTTTTTTCTGATTGCGGGACAGTTCGCGACCTTCATCGTCACTACCGGCCTGGATTCCGAACTGCAGACGCTCGACGCCACCAATGCCTCCATGGCCCACGAACTGGCGGCGCGGATGCAGCGCGGAGAAACTCCGGAAGTGGCGGCGATTGCCAGTCTGCGGAGGACGCGCGCCGCGTGGCAGGATCGCCAGGTTTGCGTATGGCTGGATGGGAAAATCGTGCTGCATGAGCCTCCGGTCCCAAATCTCCCGCCGCCCCCGCTGCCGCCCTATTTGAAGGCGGGATTTCACGGGGTGGTACGCGATCGTGACAAGTTATTTCTGAGATCGGTCGAAACTCTCGCGGTGCGCAGCGGAAAGTTGACCGTGCTTTCGAGCGAGCCCTTCGACCAGGATCGATTGCAGGAATTGGCCACCGATCTGGGCGAAGTTTCGCTATATATCAACGGGACCGAGGCGCACGCTCCTCCGGACTATAGCGCCGGGATGGTTCCGCCGCCGACCCGCAGATATGATCCGCAAGTGCAGTTTGCCACCAGCGTCAATGTGGTCGATTGGAGCAGCGGCGGTGCCGCGCGTACTCCAGCCATCGGCGTGCTGACTCGTTATTCGAAGCTTGGTGAACGCCTGTTTAGCGCCAGCGGAGATTTCGCCTCGACCGCGGAACTGATTCTGGCATTGCTCCTCGTCGTGTTCGCGATCATCGAACTGGCGGCGTTGCTCATTGGCATGGGCCTCACTCGCACGGTGACTGGAGCGGTGGCGCAGCTCTACGACGCAACCCAGCACATTAATCGCGCCGAGTTTCATCACCGCATTCCGGTCGAGTCGAGCGACCAGTTGGCTGCGTTGGCAAATTCGTTTAACTCCATGACGGAATCGCTGGAACGGCTGCTGCAGGAACATGAAGAAAAGCAGCGGCTGGAAAATGAATTGGTGATCGCGCAGGAGGTGCAGGCGCAGCTTTTCCCGCAGCACATCACGCAACTGGCGTCGCTCGAGGTATTCGGATTCTGCCGCCCTGCCCGCACGGTGAGCGGCGACTACTACGATTTCGTGCCGGTCGACAAGGACAAGCTGCTGATCGCGGTGGGCGACATCAGTGGAAAGGGAATCTCAGCGGCGCTGTTGATGGCCACGGTTCACTCCGCCGTCCGCGCGCTGAGTTTGGAAGGCATTCCGGTTTTGCATGAGCCGGCGGCGGTGGGCACGGGTTTAGGCTCCAGCCTGGTGCTCGATTCCAGCCTGCGCAGGGCCGAAGTTTCTCCCGCCACTTTGCTGGCTCTGTTGAATCATCAGCTCTACCAAAGCACGCCGCTGGAAAAATACGCGACCTTGTTCCTGGGCATGTACGACGCCGAGGAACGCAAGCTTATCTATAGCAATGGCGGCCATTTGCCGCCCATTGTCCTGGGCAAGGGCCATTCTCTTCGGCGGCTGGACCAAGGCGGAACGGTGATTGGGTTGTTCGATCACAAGAGCTACGACGAGGCCGCTGTGCAACTAAGCCGCGGCGACATTTTTCTTGCGTACAGCGACGGCGTGACCGAGCCGGAGAATGATTTCGGAGAATTCGGCGAGCACAGGCTGATTGAACTGGTGCGCCAAAACCGGGATCTGCCGCTGGCCCGCATCGGCGAAATCGTGACCGCCGCGGTGGATGACTGGATCGGCGCCAACGAACAGCCCGACGATGTCACGTTGGTCCTGGCGCGAGCGAGATAGGGCCGAGCCTCCGCCGGGGTTAGGCGAGGTCTGACTGGAATATCCGGTTTCCCCGAAGGCGACCTCTGGCCTGGATGCGCGGGCCGCGGTACACGAGGCCGCATGAGTGCAATCTAACGGCGGCCGTATCGATCCTGACCGGCTAACATGCGCAAAGCATAAACTTATGGAACCTCCGTGAGTCCTCCAGCGTAAGTATTAGGTGAGTGGAATCGTATCTGGAGTTTGCCGGGCTCTGACGAGTGTTTGCTTTTTGGTGCGGGTCTCGGGCGAAGCCAATGAAAGCCATTGTTTATCAAAATTTCGGTTCACCCGATGTTCTGGAATGTCGGGGCATTGAAAAGCCGACCCCTGCGGACGACGAGGTCCTGATCAAGGTACGCGCGGCTTCCGTCAATCCGCTGGACTGGAAATTGATGAGGGGCGGCCCGTTCCTGGTCCGCCTGCTGATCGGGCTGGGCAAGCCGAAGATGAAACGACCCGGTGTCGATGTGGCCGGCGAGGTTGAAGCGGTTGGCAAGAACGCAGCACAGTTCAAACCGGGCGACCATGTGTTCGGCACCTGTGCTGGAGCATTTGCCGAGTACGCGGTGTCCAAGTCGGCGAGCGGCTTGAAATCTGCGCTGGCAATCAAGCCGGAGACCTTGACCTTTGAGCAAGCCGCGTCCGCACCGGTGGCCGCGTTGACTGCCTTGCAGGGGCTGCGCGACAAGGGACGAATCCGACCGGGGCAGGAAGTCCTGGTGAACGGTGCAGCGGGAGGCGTGGGCACCTTCGCAGTGCAGATCGCCAAGTCGTTCGGCGCGAATGTCACCGGCGTATGCAGCACGAGGAATGTGGAGATGGTGCGATCCATCGGCGCGGATCAGGTCATTGATTATTCGCAACAGAATCCCACCAAGACCGGCCGACATTACGATGTCGTTTTAGAGTGCGTTGGGAGCCATTCGTTTTCGGAATGGAGGCGCGTCTTGAATCCGGAAGGAATCCTCGTCGGGGTCGGAGCACCGGCCGATGTTCCGTTGTCGCGACTCCTGGCTCGGTTGATCAGCGCGCTTGTGCAATCACTGTTCGTGCGCCAGAAGATAGCCGTCTTCATGGCCAGAATGAACCAACAGGATCTGACCACCGTGGCGGAGCTCATGGCAACCGGCAAGATAACGCCGGTCATCGACAAGTGTTACCGGCTGAGTGAGGCCCGCGAGGCCTTCCGATACGTGGAGGCAGGGCACGCTCGCGGAAAGGTAATTATCACGCCGGAATACTAGCGCATTCCGGGCGGTTCGTTGGCAAACAGGAAGTTGTCCACGAACGGGCTTCGCGGAAGTCCCGGACAGGTCGCTTCCCCGAAGCCGACTTCTGGCCCCGAATCGTTTTCTGAATACCGCAGTATATAGCCCCAATCGTAGCGCCGGCATTGCGTTCGTATGTTGCACTTGCAACACTTATATGTTGTAATAGCAACATAGAGGCACCCATGAACGAAATCCTGGAAGCGCTCTTCCATCGGCGAGCCGTTAAGGCCTTTGAGCCGGTCGAGATCCCACCAGTACTGCGTGAACAAGTCCTCGATGCAGCCCGCCATGCCCCCTCCAGTTTCAATATGCAACCGTACCGGTTTTTTTGGGTGGAATCGTCGCCGCGAAAAGCAATCGCGGCGAGACTCTGCCTTGGACAGATGCCTGCGGCAACGGCGTCGGCGTTGGTGGTTGCGGTGGCCGACATCGGGTCGCTGGCAGCGACCTCGCAGGCACAGCTGGAGTGGATGCGCAGGAGCGGCTTCAGCCACGCCAAACTCCGAGACTACGAGCGGACGGCGAAGATCGGCCGGATCCTTTTCATGCCAGGACCGTTCGGCATTTTTGGCGCGGTCAAGTGGGCGGTTTTTCGACTGCTGAATTTGTGGAAGACGATCGGGATGCCACCAGTGTTTCGACAGGACTTGTTGAAGTGGGCGACGAAAAGTACGTCGTTGGCCTGTGAGAATCTGATGATTGCCGCAGAAGCACTGGGACTCAACACGTGCCCCATGGAAGGATTCGATGGCCGCAGACTCTCCAGATTTCTCGGGCTGTCAACCCGGTATCATGAAATCGTGATGGTGATTGCGATCGGGAAGAAATCGCCTGCTTATGCGGAACCTCCGCAGTGGCGGCGACCTCTCGATGCCACGGTAACCGTCCTATGATCATCGTGCCAAAGAAGGATATTCCTCAAGACATCCTAAGGGACTCGGTACTTGCCCATGTTTTTGCAGCTTATTTCTCCGTCGGGAAGAGACTTGAACGGAAAACTCGCTGCTCTGCGACTCGTGGGTTCATCCTATCCACACTCCGAGGCGGCGCCGCGCTCAATCAGAATCAAGTCGCCATACTTCTCGGTTTCGACCGAACTGTCGTGCACCGAGCCATCAAGTCAATGGTTCAGGAAGGGCTTGTTTTGGAGAGAAAAGCAAAATCGGGCAGAGCAATTCATCTTACGCTGACGCCAAAAGGCCACAAATACAGGAAACGCCTGATCAATGTGAGGATAGCCGCTGACGATAAACTCCGAAAGGAAATGACTCCGGAAGATCGCACAACCCTTCTTCGACTCTTGAAGTTGATTGCCGAACTAGAGTTGTAAGACTGCGCCGCCGTCTATTCTGGACGGGATTGTAGCCTACGCGCACTATCCAGAAACGGGGTTCGAGGAGGTCTTCACGCCTCCTCAAGCCCGGACGGCTTGACTTAGCCGCTAATGGGGATTGCCCCCATGACCCAAAATGTGCTCCTTTTGTAACTTGGCACCCCTCGGTTTTCCGCTTTAGAGTCGTAAGATCAAAACGGTCCTCAGTAGAGCTTTCGGCCCCCTGCGTGCATCTAACGGAGTAAGGAAGCCCCTGGCCGTGATTGAGCAGGCAAATACTGGAGTTGTTGGGAATGAAGTACATAGAGCGGAATTTTTTTCTCGGTGCGTTGCTGCTGGCCATGGCTGGGTTGCCCCTGCTGGCGCAGTCCAACTTCGCGCCCGCCGCCACGGCAATCGTTCCGGCCTCGTCCACTGATTCCGACGGATCGCCGGATTCCGTGCTCACCATCAAGGCCCGGGTCAGCGAAGTCAACGTTCTTTTCATCGCGACCGACCGGCACGGCAAGTTTGTCCGCAACTTGAATCAAGACGATTTCACCATTTTGGACGACCATAAGCCGCCGCAATCCATTGTGGCTTTCCGGCGCGAAACCGACCTGCCGCTCGAACTCGGGTTGCTGGTGGATACCAGCGGCTCGGTGCGCGGGCGTTTCGACTTTGAACAGGCGGCTGCGGCAAGTTTCCTGCAGCAAACCCTGCGTCCCGGCTTCGATAAAGCTTTCATCATGGGGTTCGCCAGCCACAGCCAGGTTTCGCAGGACTTTACCGACGACTTGCAGCTGCTGGAAACTGGCATCCAATCCCTGCACGACGGCGGAGGCACCGCCCTTTATGACGCCATCTACCGCGCCAGCCGGGAAAAGTTGGCCAAGGAGAAGGACGACCATCCGGTGCGCCATGCCATCATCGTGATCAGCGACGGCGAGGACAACCAGAGTGAAGTCAGCCGCGCCCAAGCCATTGAAATGGCCCAGCGGGCGGATGTGATCATTTATGCCATTTCGACCGACGACAGCGGCCTGATCCTACGCGGCGATAAAGTACTGCAGCAACTGGCGGACGCCACTGGCGGGCGGGCGTTTTTCCCGTACAACACCAAAGACATCACCCATTCCTTCAAGGCCATTGAAGACGAGCTGCGCAGCCAATATGTCGTCTCTTACCGTCCCGCAGACTTTGACGCCGATGGACGCTTCCGTTCCATAGAAATCACCGCGCTGAAAAAAGACTTGGAAGTCCGTGCCCGCAAAGGCTATTACGCGCCGCGGCAGTAGCCAACTGACAAGGATGGGAAAGCGCTTCTTAGAGCCTAATTTCCGCGATAAGCGTTTTGTTTTGTTGCGCCTGCCGCTAAATATCTAATCTCTGCCAGGAGGCGGCGCGCGGGACTTGCCTCCTCTTTGCGAAGGATCTGAATCGGCAGGGCCGGCCTCAACCCCGGCATTAGTGCTACAATTTCTTCGTCTCAATGGCCGTACCGCGATGTGTGCCGCGGGAAGGCGAAGGTTCTGATGTCAGGTATTCGCGCCATCTTGGTTTCGGCTCTGCCGGTCTTAATGGGCCTAGCTATCGCCAGCGCTGCTCTCCCCAGTCAGCAAAAGACCGTCCACAAACACGCCGCCAAACCTGCGCCGGCAGCTGAGGTGCCGCCCCCGCCCCCGCCGCCAGGCCCGTTGGTTCCGTTTACGCTCGAACAGACACCGGCGACGCCTCCGCAAGTGGCTTATCACGATGGCATACTGACGATTGGAGCCCAGAATTCGACGTTGGCGGACATCCTTCGAGCGGTCCATACTCAGACTGGCGCCATCATCGATGTTTCCGGCAATGCCACGGAACGCGTGGTGGGCGAATTCGGCCCTGGTCCCGCCCGCGAAGTGATGGCGATGCTACTCAACGGATCGCACTTCAACTACGTGATGTTGGGTTCCACGTCGGACGCCAGCATTTTGGAGCGGTTGGTGCTAACCCCGAAGCCGCCGCCCACCGCGGAAGCCGCAGTTCAGAGAAATGCGACGATGAATGCGTATGGGCGTGGCCGCGGGCGGGACTTCGACAACTCCGACCAAGACGACGACAATGACTCCGACGTGCAGCCGGGCCCGGTGCAGCCGGAAGACCAGCAGCAGCCGGATAGCAGCAGTCAGCCACCCATCAAGACGCCGGAACAGCTGTTGCAGGAATTGCAGCGCCAGCAGCAAATACAGCAGCAACAACAGCAGCAACAAGCCCAGCCGCAAAATACGCCGATTGCGCCCCGCCAGCGGTAGCGACAGAGAGGCTATTGGGCGCCGGCGTTTGGGGTGTGTTGGGAACGGACTTTCACGGCGCACACACGAAACGCGATGCCATCCAATATGGTTTTTTCACCGGCATCGACCGAGCCGGGACCTCGTGTTACTTCTGTGCAAAAATTAGGTTGACTTTGCACTTGCGCTCAATCTGCCGTGGGCGGTAACATCGTGTTGTTCCCTAGTGGCCATGCTCCCTAGCTGGCCCCCGCGCCCACTGGACTCCAGGCGCCAAACGGATACAGAACATTTCACGAGTGGGTTCCAACCGCATTGGGTTTTTCCGCGCACGCTGGATGGCATGTGCGCGATGCGAGGTACGACCCATAAAGCGGGAGCACCAGAGTTGATCAAGTCCCGCAAGGGGCTAAATGTAGGACCATAAAACGAGAAAACTATGAATGCAGGACCAGGACGTCCCTCCGGCGGCGGAGGGCGAGGCAGACGGCGGCGTGGCCGCCGCCCACCCAACCCCGGCGGCCAACCCGGCCGTGACCGGCAACAGCACAGCAGCATCTACAGCGCTCCCATGGACCATAGTTACCGCGCCGCGCTGAACGGCGGCGGCAATAATGGACGCTCCAGCCGTATGCGCCCGGGCTTCGCCCCGGCTTACACGCCGGTCGAGCCTGAGCCGCTGCCTGATCGCGAGGATGGCAATGGCAACTCGCGTATCTTTGCCTTCGTCGACGATTTATTCTTTCAGGCCAAGATTCAGGAAACGGCGCGCAAGCTCAACGTGAAGGTCGAGTTCTGTAAGGGAGAAAAAGATCTGATCGACCACATGACGCAAAATGGTGACGAGAAACCGTCGCTGATTATCTTCGACATGAACAACGTCAACGCCAAGCCGCTGACTTTGATCCCGAAACTGAAGACCAAGCTGAAGAAGGGAACCTCCATCATCGGCTTTCTTTCCCATGTGCAGGGCGACCTGAAGCAGAAGGCTCACGAAGTGGGATGCGACATGGTGCTGCCGCGCTCCGCGTTCTCGCAAAACCTGCCGCAATTGCTGCGCCGCCACGGCGCGCCGGAAGAAGAAACCGCCGGATAACGGCTTGCCCGGGGATTTCAAATTCTCTGTCGACCTGCGCCCATGCACAGGCCGCGGGAAAATCCTAGTACACGCGTCACAGACAAGCACCTCCGAATCGTGTTATTCCCAATCATAAGGGCATGACTTGCAGAAAATGCCCTGGGCGAAGCCGCAAGCCCCACGACCCGGCCGCGCCGCCAAAGGAATCATGATCCGGCTTTCCCAGCTTTACGCAGCTACCGATTGGAATGTCTATTTCGTAACCGCCGGTACCTTTGCACGGCGCCCGCTGTTCCAGACGGAGCGCGTAGCCAAGCTGTTTTTCGAGACCATCTTCCACCACCGCAGCGCCGGCAACTACCGGTTGCACGAGTTTGTCGTCATGCCCGACCATTTCCATCTGCTGCTGACTCCGGCACGGGATGTGGGGCTGGAGCGGGGCGTGCAGCTGGTGCAAGGCAGGTTCGCCTATCGCCTGCGCAAGGAATTGGAGTTGAACCTGCAAGTTTGGGAACGCGACTACAAGGCTCATTGCATTCGCGATGCGGAAGAGTATGAGCGCTACGCAGCGCATATCCGGCAGAACCCGGTGCGAGCGCGGCTGGCGCAGGCCGCGGAATATTATGCTTACAGTTCGGCGTGCGGCGACTTCGAATTGGACGCGTGCCCGTTAGAAGCGAAAGCGTCGGTGCTGCTCCGGGCTTAGATGGCGCTTATCCGGGCGGCCAGCTCAGGCTGCGGCCGCCGAGTAGATGAACGTGCAGATGGAAGACGGACTGTCCCGCGCCGGGGCCTACGTTCAGCACGGTGCGGTAGCCGTTCTCAACGCCGCGGGTGCGCGCCAGATCGGCTGCCACTAAGTGGCAGCGGCCAATCAATTCGGCGTCTTCCGAGCTAGCCTCCTTCAAACCGGCGATGTGCTTCTTCGGAATAATCAGCAGGTGTGTGGGCGCTTTGGGGTTGATGTCTTCGAACGCGTAGGTGTGTTCGTCCTCGTACACCTTCTTCGAGGGAATCTTGCCGCTGATGATGTTGCAAAACAGGCAGTCGCTCATGGGAATCAGTCTTCGGTCTTCGAGAACCCTTCCGACCCATATTATCCGCAGGCGGGTTCCGCAGGAAGTGGGAGTCTATGCCATACGTCAGGGGTGACCGGGTCACAGCCCGTCCCACTTCTTTTCCACGGATCAACGCGGAGGAACGCGGATCGCCAACTGGGAAAAATCCGCGCGATCCGCGTTCATCCGCGGAAAAGAAGTGGGGGCTAGCGACAAAAGACTTGGAGGTCGGGCGGGGGCGGCGCGGGTATGACGTCGAATTCGCCGGGCCAGCCAGTGCATCCTCGGGAAGAAACGGCTCGGTTCGCGGTCTGCTCCAGGTCGCGGGCTTTGGACTTGGCATCCTCCACCTCGGCGGCGCTTAGATCAGACTGCAGCTGCGCCAGACTGCTGGCCACGGCGGCGGACTGGTTGCCGCCATCGTAACTGACCAGAAGCCAGACGTAAGCTTCGACTTTGTCCAGGCCGACGCCTTGGCCCTGCTTGAGCAAGAGGCCGAGCTGCTGTTGCGCCTGAGGCAGTCCCTGCAGGGCGGCTTTGCGAAACAGCGCTGCGGCCGCGGGATAGTCCTCGCGTTCCAGCTTGACCCGGCCCAGAAGATATTGGCCGAAGGGATCGTTGTGCGCGGCGGATTTCTGCAGCCAACGGTTGGCTTCGTTCAGGTCGCGCGGGACTGCGCTCGATAGAATCAGGCGGCCGAGAAGCCATGCGCCGACGGGATCATCCTGCTGCGCGGCTTTCTTGTACCAATTGGCAGCCTCACCCGGTTCCTTGGTGACGATGGTGCCGGTGTCGTAGAAATATCCCACCATGACTTCAGCGGGCGGGTATCCCAAATCGGCCGAGTGGCGCAGATAGGTCAGAGCGCCTTGCTCGTCACGACCGCCTCCGACGCCCTGGAGCGCATTCATCCCCATTTCGAAGAGGTGCTCAGGGCTGGGCGATTGAGCAAAACTGGAGGCCGGGCCAACCAGCATGCTGGCCAGGAGAAGAACGGGGATACCAAGACGCATTGCGGCCTCCAGAGCACTCTATGGTCGCCGGTGACGGGGATCACAGTCAAAGCACTTTAGTCATGGGTGGGGGCTCGCCGTTGGGGCCGTGGTACAAGACCGACGCGGAAGGCAGACCCATATCGCGAGAGCGGAAGACGTCCGGCGACCATCGGCTGCGGCGGAGATAGTTGGTGTGGACGCCTTCAACAAAAAGTAGGCCAAAAAGTAGTGCCGCGGCGGCGGCGGCAACGCAACCGTCATCTCACATCACGGCGTTATCGTCACGATAATACGCTTGTACTGCGATAATGGCGGGCTGCCCTTGTCAGTGACCGTCAGGTCGGTGACCTTCAGAATGGTGAACGGTTTCTGGTTTGTCGACTTCTGGGACGACCAAATCGATGTGAGCCATATTTTCTGCGCCCCTGATCGTAACCGCTCCTTTGGGGGACCCCGCCTCAGCGTATTGGAACCAGAAGAAACTCAGGCTGTCATCATTCGTTCTTACCCACCATAATCCTCAGCGTCACGATAGTTACATCATCACGTGCGGGCAAATCAATCACTTGGCAATTGATTCCCGCATCTTGCAGCGCGTCTACTGCGGCCTTTACTGTCTCATTCGATCTTTGCCCTTGGCAATAGACTCCTGAAGATAGAGCACGCCCATTTACGTTCAAGCGCGATTCGGTATTTGGGTAATACCGCAATACCCACCCCGCTTGTTGAAAGGCGTAGGCAATTTGGCCGGAATATTCTTGGGGTTCCTTTGTTGTCTCGGCAATTCGGATAGCAACCATCGGCGGCTCGCCATTTGCAGGAACAAGATTTTTCAGCGCTGCAATTAAGTTAAACTGTGCCTTTTTATCCATAGAACGCGCAAGCGGTCCGTTGATAATCGCGGTGTTCCCACTCCCGCCAATTTGCGCAATACTCCCTGGGCCCTGAGAAATGCTCCCTACCGAAATTGAATCTCCAGTCTTGGAGGCCGGTGGTTTTGCTTTGCCCTCTTGCGTAGTGGGCGGTGATCCGGGCTTGGATTCGCGCTTATCCGCCGGTTTACTGTCTGGAGTCTTATTTTCCTCCTCTGGTTTAGTCATGCTTTGTTGTGCCTCCGCCTTAAAAGTGACAAGTAGTCCGCAACCTAGGCCTATGAGTGTTCCAGCGAGGGTACACGTAAGAACTGCCGCTCCTTTGTTGGCCACTGCCCACTGTTGAAACTCCTTAAGTTTGCCCCGATGTACAAACAATACAATTCCAGTGCCAACTGCTAACACTACGAAGGCGGTTTTCGTACTCAAAAATCTTTCTGCAAGAATCGTTAGCGCCGTCAGTACGAAAAACTCCGCGATAGCCAGTAACCATTTGTCCATAGTCAATTCAACCTCTCATTCGCAATCGCCTAACTACGCGGGCGCACACCCTAATCAAGCCGAACCAGAAAGACCGCGCCTTGCGGGGTCTGGTTGTCGCGGGCTACTTCTTCGGCGCGTTGGCGGTTGTCATCGAGGACGCGCACACGCACCCACCAGTCGCCCACTGGGCTGCTGAAGCGTAGAACTTTGCAGGTGTGGTAGCGGCGGGTGAGGCTGTCGGCTACTTGGGTGGCGGCGTTCTCGTCGTCGAAGGCGCCGATCTGCACCGCCCAGCGTCCGCCGGTTGCGAGCGGGGCGGGGGTTTGCAGCACTTCCACGCGAACCTGGGCGACGCCGGGCAGCCAGACGTCAATCTTCTTGGCGGCGGCCAGCGAGAGATCGAGGATGCGGCCGGGGATGAACGGCCCGCGGTCGGTGATGCGCACCAGAGCCGAGTTGCCGGTCTTTACGTTAGTGACACGAACGATCGAGCCCAGCGGGAGGGTGCGATGCGCGGCGGTCATGGCGTTCATATCGTAGATTTCGCCATTCGAGCCGCGGCGGTTGTGGTAGGGCGCGCCATACCAACTGGCCAGACCGGTCTCGACCGAAATGGGCTTGGTGTCAGGGGGAACGGTGATGGTCTCCGGAGCCTGCTCCGTGGGCGGCCCAGCCTTTGCGGAGGGAAGTTCTGGGGGCGCGGGAATCTGCGATGTGGCGATCGGAGGCGGGGGTGGGACCGGGACGGTGGCGCTCTTGTGCCCGCCGCAGCCGGTGAGAATTAAGAAGGAAAGCGCAAGGACGACGACCGCAGCGGGAGGAAAACCGCGTGGCGCGCGCCGCAGGCTCATTTCGCCGTGGGCTTGTGTTCTTCCATGTAGTCGGCGAAAGCCGCCAGCTTCTCCGACGCGATGCGCAGAGCCTTGGTCGAGTGCTGGCGCACGGCGGGGACGACCTCGTCGTTCAAATACTTCAGGAATTCCGCCGATTCCTTTTCCAGGCGTTCGGCGGCCTCTTCTACCTTGCGGTTGAAGTCGTTCATCGGTACACCTCGTTGGTTCGAACGCGAAAACCGTCACGCGTCGCTTGCGGTTGCCAGGGCACAGTCATTATTTCGCGGTTGGTGGCGAGGGTCAACCGGGGGGACCATGAAGGTCAGTCGTCGGTCGTCAGTTTTCAGTCGTCGGTCTTCAGTCATCAGGATCCCGGACTTTCTGCCTGACGACTGAAGACGGACGACCTATTTGCGCTAGAATCGCGGCATGCGAAATCGCCGACCGATGATTCTATTGCTGAGCGCAACCTTGGCGCTCTCCGGCTGCACGGTTTGGGGCGAGCACCCGATCAGCCATTGGCAGGACGCGACCGGTGGCGAGGGACTGGAGCGCAGCTACTGGGAAGATGTGAAGGCAGGACAGTGGGATGACTTGGATCGCCATTTGGCGGGCAACTATGTTTTGTTCACTCCCGAAGAGGGACGGCTCGACCGCGAGGCCGCGCTGGCGCACGTGCGGCAATTGCGCCTTCTAGACTACTCGCTGGGCAATTTTCAAACCGAATTGAATGGCGGGACGCTAGTGGTGACCTACACTATCCTCATGCGGGGAAGCTATGCCGGGCAAGGCGTGCCGTCCGCGCCGGTGCGCATGATGACAGTGTGGCAACAGCAGAAATCGGGCTGGATGGCCATTACGCATACGGTGATCGGGCCGGAGAAAACAGTCGTCGGTCCGCAGTCGTCGGTCCGCAGGCAGAGTGGGCAGCACTGGGGATCGGGGGCCTGACGACTGCTGACCGCAGCCTGACGACCAACTCCATGCGCCAAAAGCTCGGAACTAACACGTCCGCGGGCGGGAAGCAGTTCCGCAAGATTCTCCTCTCCTGGTATGAACTGCATCGACGCGACCTGCCGTGGCGGCGGGATCGTGATCCTTACCGGGTGTGGCTTTCCGAGATCATGTTGCAGCAGACGCGAGTAGCGGCCGTAGTCGAGTACTACGAGCGTTTTCTGCGGCGTTTTGCCACCGTGGAGAAATTGGCGGCGGCGCGAGAAAGCTCGGTGCTGGCCGCGTGGAGCGGGTTGGGCTACTACCGCCGCGCGCGCATGCTGCATGCGGCGGCGAAGAACATTGTGAAGCAGCACGCCGGCAAATTTCCCAGCGGCGCGGAACGACTACGCGAGCTTCCTGGCATCGGACGCTACACGGCCGCGGCGATTGCCAGCATTGCCTTCAGCGAGCCGGTGGCTGTGGTGGATGGAAATGTCGAGCGCGTGCTAGCGCGATTGCTTGGGAAACAACTGGCTGGCGAAAACCTGTGGCGTGCCGCGGAAGAATTGTTAGACCGCGAAATGCCGGGCGATTTCAATCAGGCGATGATGGAGCTGGGTGCTACAGTGTGCTTGCCGCGGCGGCCGATGTGTCTGGCTTGTCCGGTGCAGGGCTTGTGCGCCACTCGCGGCGAAGTGGAAAAGACTCCGCAGAAAACGCCGCAGAACAAGCGCGAGATCCATTACGCGCTCGATTGCCGCGATGGGTCGGTGTGGCTGGTAAAGCGTCCCGACGAGGAATCGTTGATGCCGGGAATGTGGGAATTGCCGCAGGTTCCGGGGAATACCGACGGCCAGTCGTGGCTCACGCTGCGGCATTCGATTACGGTTACGGATTACGTTGTCCGGGTTCGGCAGGGGCCGGCTCCAAACCGGGCCGCGGGCAAGTGGGTAGCGAAGTCGCGGCTGGCGGCGCTGCCCTTGACTGGCCTGACCCAGAAGATTCTGAGAGCGGCGGCGGTGATTTAGGCAGCAAGAATGCGCGCTGGGAAGGGCACGAATGAAATTCGTGCCCTTCCCAAAACCGCCAGTCCAAAGTATCGTAAATGCTGTAGGCTTGGGGAGATCATGACTGCTCTATCCGCCGGACGAACCGCTCCCGACTTCAGCCTGCCCAGCATGGATGGCAGCGAATTCTCCTTGCGCGAGCAGCTGGCGCGCGGGCCGGTGGTCGCGGTGTTTTTCAAAGTCTCCTGTCCGGTTTGCCAATTCGCGCTTCCCTATCTTGAGCGGATCTACAAGGCGCATGGCAACAAAAACGTGGCCTTCGTGGGAATTTCTCAGGATGAGGAACAAGACACCGCTAAGTTCATGAAGCAATATGGCGTGACTTTCCCCATTTTGCTCGACGATAGCGAGACCTTCCCGGTCTCGAACGCCTACGGCTTAACCAACGTGCCGACGGTTTTCTGGATCGCGCAGAATGGCAAGATTGAAATCTCCAGCGTGGGCTGGTCGCGCCAGGACGTTGAAGACATCGGTCGCAAGGCAACCGAGGCCGGCGGGGGGCTAGCGGTCCCGGTGTTTGAGCCGGGCGAGGAAGTGGCCGATTTCCGTGCCGGTTGAAGCTCCAGAAACTAGTCCCGCGGTCGCGGGACAGGCTGGAATTCGGCGATGGGCTGCCAACTGGTAACTTCGTTTCTTCTCTCCTTCCCATACAATAAACACTTCCGTACCAGTCACCCTGATTGAGGAGTTTCGTTCCATGCCCAAGGGCCGGATTGTGTGGTTCGCTTCTCTCGTCACTTCGTTGCTGTGGGCGGCGCCGCCAGCTCCGGCGCCATACACGGCGATACGCCTTCCCGGTGCGGCGATCGCCGCGATGCAAACCATCAATCCGGAACACATTCGATGGCATGTGCGGTTCCTTGCGCATGATCTGCTGGAAGGCCGCGGCACCGGGCAGCGAGGTGGCGACATCGCCGGCGAGTACATTGGCACACAATTCGCGTTGTATGGGCTGAAGCCGGCGGGCGACAACGGAACGTACATGCAAAAAGTTCCGCTGGTCGGCGTCACCACGCTGCCGGAGACAACTTTTTCTCTGGTGCCCAAGGCAGGCGCGGCGATGGATCTGAAGCCGCTCGACCAGTACGTTGCCTACAACGAAACCCAGCAGCCCGCGTCGGACGTCGACGCTCCGATTATCTATGTGGGTTACGGCATCGAGGCACCCGAATATCACTGGGACGACTACAAGGGCGTGGATGTGCGTGGCAAAGTGCTGCTCATGCTGGTGAATGAGCCGCCGTCGAACGACGTAAATTTCTTCAAGGGCAGGGCACTCACTTACTACGGGCGCTGGACCTACAAGTACGAAGAAGCCGCGCGCAAGGGGGCGGTCGGCGTGATTCTGATTCATCAGACGGATATGGCAAGCTATCCGTGGGATGTGGTGCGGAATTCGAATTCCGGAGAGAAATCCTATCTCAAGTCCGAGGGCGCACCAAAGCTGACGGTCGCTTCGTGGGTGCAGCTTGACGTCGCGAGGCGATTGGCGGCGTCGGCGGGCATGGACCTCGACAAGATGATGGACGATGCGCGCTCGCGCGATTTTCACCCGGTGGATCTATCCGCGAGGTTAAAGGCGCACATGGTGAGCAAGATTCGTCCTTTTGCGTCGAATAACGTCATTGCAATGCTGCCGGGCTCGGACCCGCGCTTGAGAGCCGAGGCCGTGATCTACACGGCGCATTACGACCACTTGGGGATTCGCCCGGATATGCCGGGGGACAACATCTACAATGGGGCGGACGACAACGCCACGGGCTGCGGCATTCTGCTGGAAATTGCTCGCGCTTATTCGCTGGCCACGCAGCGGCCGGCGCGGTCGATCATTTTTGCCTCGGTGACGGCCGAGGAACAAGGGTTGCTTGGCTCGGAATATTTAGGCAAGCATCCGCCGGTGCCCGCGGGGAAGATCGCGCTCGATTTGAACTATGACGATCTGCCTCCGCTCGGCGCGCCGCAGGATGTGGAAGTTTCCGGCGCGGAACGGACGACGTTTTATCCCATGGTGCAGGCGACGGCAGTGGAATTCCGGCTGGCAATTCGTCCGGACTCGCATCCCGAGGCGGGCTACTACTATCGCTCGGATCACTTTAGCCTGGCGCACGTGGGCATTCCGGCGTTCTCGGTCAGCGAGGGAGTGAAGTATAAGGGACACGACGAAGCCTGGGGCATGCAGCAGGCCGAGGAATACACGGAGAAGCATTACCACCAGCCGAGCGATGAGTACCATCCAGAGATGGACTTTACCGGCGACGCGGCCATGGCGAGGTTTGGGTTCGCGCTGGGATGGGAAGCAGCCTCGCAGGCGCGGTTGATTGGCTGGCAGAAGAATGATGAGTTCGAGGCGGCGCGGCTGAAGAGCTGGGCAGGAAAGTGAGATTGTCATTCCGAGGAGCACAGCAACGAGAAATCTGCTTTCTGCCAACAATCGAAGAAAGACAGATTTCTTGCTTCGCTCGAAATAACAACTGTACGAGCCAGCGCTAACTTTCCATCACTCTCAGGCGCGGGCTGAGGATCAACGTGGGCGCGGTCGCGCGCTGCACATCGTCCGCGGTCAGATCGGGGGCGATTTCTTCAAGAACCAACCCAGTCGGCGTCACTTGAATCACGGCCATCTCGGTAACGATTGTGTTTACGACTTTCAGGCCAGTAAGCGGCAGGGTGCATTTGTGCAGGATTTTGGGTTCGCCGTCGCGCGTGGTGTGCTCCATGGCGACGATCACGCGGCGGGCGCTGGCCACCAGGTCCATGGCGCCGCCCATGCCTTTTACCATTTTGCCGGGAATCATCCAGTTGGCAATGTTGCCTTCTTCGTCCACCTCCATCGCGCCCAGCACACTCAGGTCGATGTGGCCGCCGCGGATCATGGCAAAAGAATCGGCGCTGGAGAAGTACGCGGTACCGGGAATTTCGCTGATGGTTTCCTTGCCGGCATTGATCAGGTCGGCGTCTTCGGTGCCTTCGATGGGAAAGGGGCCAATGCCCAGCATGCCGTTTTCGGATTGCAGCACCACCTGCATGCCGGCGGGGACGTGGTTGGCAATTAGCGTAGGCATGCCAATGCCGAGGTTCACGTAGAAGCCATCGCGCAGTTCGCGCGCAATGCGCTTGACGATGCGGTCGCGTTTGTCGAGGTCTTTGCCGGGTTTGGGCATAGCTCTTAGCCGTTAGCTTTTGGCCGTTAGCGACACTGCAAGTTAACGGCTGGCGGGTCGCGGGCGAACCGTTCTCCGCTCGATTCTTCTTTCGTACAATTCGCCTTGCAATATGCGCTTTACGTAGACACTGGGCGTGTGGATCATTTCGGGATCTAGCTCGCCGACTTCGACCAGGTGTTCGACTTCCGCAATAGTCACCTTCGCCGCCGTCGCCATCATGGGATTAAAGTTGCGCGCGGTCTTGCGATAGACGAGGTTGCCCCACTTGTCGCCTTTCCAGGCCTTGACCAGCGCGTAGTCGGCTTTGAGCGCGTGCTCCATCACGTACATTCTTCCGTCGAACTCGCGGGTCTCTTTGTTTTCGGCGACCACGGTGCCAACGCCCGCCGGCGTGTAGAACGCCGGAATGCCAGCGCCGCCGGCGCGAATGCGCTCGGAGAATGTGCCTTGCGGGATGAGTTGCAGATCGAGCTTGCCTTCGAGGACCATGGTCTCCAGTAATTTGTTTTCGCCGACGTAGCTGCCGATGTGCTTGCGAATTTGTCCCGCAGCCAGCAGCAAGCCATTGCCCAGGCCATCGACTCCCACATTGTTGCTGATGGTAAAGAGATTCTTCACGCCTTTGCGGACCAGGGCGCGAATGAGGTTTTCCGGAATTCCGCAGAGGCCAAAGCCGCCGATCATGATGGTCGCGCCGTCGGGAATGTCCCTGACGGCTTCGTCGGCGTTGGCGACAACTTTATTCATCGGGGGAGATTCTAAATCAAAGGTCATCTCGCAGGCACCGAAGTTCGGAGCCCCTCTCAAGACTTGGTTTTCTTCTCTGCGTCTCTGAGTCTCTTTGGTGAACCTTTCTTCAATTGATGCGCCCGCTCGAACTCTATCGCCAGCTCCCGCGTATCGAGGTTTTCTCGGATGTGGGCTAGGCGCTGTTCCAGCTTCAGCAGAGCGTTGGCAATGTTTTTCTTGTTGGTGAGGGCCACATCGCGCCACATGGAGTAGGGGCTGGCGGAGATGCGCGTCATCTCGCGCAGGGCGCGCCCGCCGGCTTCGAGCAGAGGCGCGTCTTCGCCGTACTCCTCGACCAGCGCGGCCGCCAGCGCGGTCGAGATCATTTGCGGAAGATGGCTGATCCAGGCGCAAAGCTGGTCGTGCTCGGGAGCGTCCATGCCGGCGACGCGCGCGCCGATGGTTTCGATCCACTCGACAAATTCTCCGCTCAGGCCGCTGTAAACATTCTGGCCGGGCGACGGCGTGAACAGCCAGGCCGCGCCCTGGAACAGATCGGGATCGGCGAATTCCACGCCCGATTGCTCTTTGCCGGCCATGGGATGTCCGGCAAGAAAGCGGCGTCCGGTTTGTTTGCCGAAAACGGCAGTCGCGCGCGCCAGAATTTCAACTTTGGTGCTGCCGGTATCGGTGAGCAGAGTTTTGGGCGGGAGCGCGGGGCCGAGGCGCGCGATCAAATCCAAAATCGCACCCACCGGCGCAGCCAGCACGATGACTTGGCTGCCGCGCACGGCATCGGCAGGGTTGGTGTGGCCATCGTCAATCGCGCCTTTGTTGCGCGCGCGCTCCAGGACCGGCGCCCGGTCGCATCCGATGATGCGCCCGGCGAAGCGATGCTTCTTCAGCGCGAGCCCCAGCGACCCGCCGATCAGGCCGGTGCCAATGACAGTGATTTGGCGGATGGGCATTGGAGTCAGGGTACACAGCGCGACTAGGAATTGTAACCGAGGTTGGAGAAGTCTCTAAGCCGGCTGGGTGCCGGTGCCCCATCCTAGCGCGTTCTGTGCGCTAGGGTGGGGATTCTAACCTCGCCCAGAACACACGTCTGAAGTCTTCTTCTTCATGACGTCAGAACAACAAAGTCAAGGACCGGCTAGCGCGTCGGAAATCTAGTCGTCTGATTACGTCAGTGATCTATCGGGAAGCCGAGAAAGATCGCAGAATGTTGCAATGGGAATTCCCTCTTACGATCGTGACCACGTGCCGCGCGGTGCGCCGATTGATCACATCGATGAGCGCGGCCAGCGTCGTGGTCTTGCCCGACCCTGCGGGCCCGCCGATCAGCACCAGGCCGCGCGTCAAGCTGGACAGTGCTTCGACGGGCGGCGGAAGATGAAGCTCATCGAGCCGCGGGACTTTGGGCGGCAACGCGCGAATGGCCGCCGCGGCGCGTCCTCGCTCGTGATGCAGATTGATGCGGAAACGGCAAAGGCCATCCACGCGGTAAGACGAGTCGCCGATGTTCGCTTCGCGATATTGCTGCGCCGCCCGTGGGGAGAGCGCGGGGAGCACGGCAGCTTCGATCTCGGGCCCGTCGAGCGGATCCTCGGCAAGACGATGCACCGTACCTTCGAGGCAAAGGCATGGCGGCGCGCCGGGGATGAGCAGCAAGTCACTTCCGCCCCGCGCGACTAGGGTGGAGAGCCATTGGTCCAGGCGCGCGGTGGGAGCGGGATTCATGCGGGTGCCGATCTTGGCTGTGTAGGGCGGACACTCCTGTCCGCCGCCGTTGACTTTGTTGTTGGTGTTGCTGTTCCTCCCAGGAAAAACGGCGCGTGCAAAGAAGCCTTAGAAGCGGAACACCCAACGTCAAAAGCGGCGGACAGGAGTGTCCGCCCTACACGGACTACGCGATCTTCCGCCCCACGGCCGGCGCAATGATGCGCAGCTCATCCATCAGCTTGGCAAACTGCTCCGGATAGAGCGACTGTGCGCCGTCGGAAAATGCCTTGTCGGGATTGTGATGCACTTCGATCAAAAGCGCGTCGGCCCCTGCAGCCACGGACGCACGCGCCATCGGCGGCACTTTATCCCGAATGCCCGTGCCATGCGATGGGTCGGCCGCCATCGGCAAATGCGAAAGTTTCTTGATGACGGGGATGGCGGAAATGTCCATCGTGTTACGGGTGTAAGTTTCGAAGGTGCGGATGCCGCGCTCGCACAGAATCACGTCGTAGTTCCCGCCGGACATGATGTACTCCGCGGAAAGCAGCAATTCTTCGAGCGTGGCCGCGATGCCGCGTTTGAGCAGCACCGGCCTTCTCACCTTGCCCAATTCGCGCAGCAAGTTGAAGTTCTGCATGTTGCGCGCGCCCACCTGGAAAATGTCGATGTAAGGCAGCATCAGGGCGATCTGCGAGATTTCCATGACTTCGCTGATCACCAGCAGATTGAATTTGTCGCCGGCCTCGCGCAAAAGCTTCAGGCCTTCCTCGCCCATCCCTTGAAAGGAGTAAGGAGAGCTGCGCGGCTTGAAAGCGCCGCCGCGCAAGCCTTTGGCGCCTGCTTTGGCGATAAGCTCAGTCACCGTGAACAACTGCTCGCGGGATTCGATGGAACATGGCCCCGCCATGACCACCACTTCGTCGCCGCCAATGCGTACTCCCCGGCCCAGCTCGATGATCGTGCCTTCGGGGCGAAAAGCGCGTCCCGCCAATTTGTAGGGAGCGCTGATGCGATGGACGTGTTCGACCCCTGCCAGCACTTCGAGATTGCGCGTGTCGAAATCGGTGCGCGCGCCGACGGCGGCCAGAATCGTTTGGCGTTCGCCGGTGGTGCGGTGGACGGAGAAACCCATTCGGACCAGGTGTTCGACTACATCCTGAATCTGCTCATCGGTGGCGAGTTCTTGCATGGCGACAATCATAAGAAGTCTTCAGTCGTCGGTCTTCGGTCGTCAGGTTTTGAAAACTGACGACCGAAGAACGATGACTATCTAATCGTTTACCTCCGATTCCAGTTCCGTGTCGGCAGTGCCCTGCGCTTGCCGTTCGGGCGCAATCTCCTCTTTCTGAATCTGCCGCATGATGTCGATGATGCGTTCATAAATGCGCAATAAATCGCGGTCCGGCAGCGGGCCTTGGTTCAGCTTGCGCACATTTTCAAAGACGGCCCGCTCGCGATCCGGCTCGTAGATGGGCATGGCGGCGTTTTTCTTCAACTTGCCAATCTCGTGAGCGGCCTGGGCACGCTGGTTGATCCGCGCCACCAGCTCGCGGTCCAGGTCGTCGATTCTCTTGCGCCAATCTGCGATGTCCATAGAATCAGTCGTCCGCGATCGGTCGTCAGTCGTCAGGCAATCTTTTGCGCGGAGCCGGCGAACCGTGCGCCCTCCTCAGAAGTTATTCCGAACTGCCGCTCAGCCAACAGCTGAGGGCTAGGGACTGACGACCGACGACTGAGGGCTGACGACCAATAGCTGGCCTATGAATTGTGCCACAGACTCGGCTTCTTTGCCTGGATTGAGCTCGACGGTCTCGACGATGGCGCTGCCCACTACGGCCGCGTCGGCGAACTTGCCCACCGCGGCGAATTGCTCGGGCGTGGAAATGCCGAAGCCGACGGCGATGGGTACTGTGGTGTGCTTGCGCAGGCGGCGTACGAGTTTCTGCGCGTCATCGGTCAATTGTTTGCGCGCCCCGGTTACGCCGGTCCGGGATACGGCGTAGACGAATCCGGTGGAGGCTTGCGCGATGCGTTTCAACCGCTCGTCGGAACTGGTGGGAGCGGCCAGGAAAACGGTGGCCAAGTTTCTGGGCCGCATCTCGCGCAGATAGGGAGCGGCTTCCTCAACCGGCAGATCGGTAATCAACGCGCCGTCTACGCCAGCGTCTTTCAGAGCGGCGGCGAATTTCTCCAACCCCAGGCGCAGCACCGGGTTGAAATAGGTGAAGACGATCATGCCGACATCTGTTTGTCTGCGAATGTCCTTTGCCAGCGCGAGCACTTGCGGCAATGTCGTGCCTTGACGCAGCGCGCGTTCGCTGGCGCGCTGAATGACCGGACCGTCGGCGAGTGGGTCGCTGAAGGGCACGCCCAGTTCAATGACAGCCGCGCCGGCGACAACCGTGGCCAGGACGATTTCGCGCGTGGTCGCGAGATCGGGGTCGCCGCAGGTGAGGTAGGCAACGAGGGATGGCTTGCGTTCAAAACGAAATGGCATGGGAAATCGTTAGATTGTAACAGGCGGATTACAGAAGTGTGGGCCTTGCCCCATTGACATATGCCTATACAATTGCATATCTTTAAGTTGTATGGCGACCCTGCAGGCGAACGGCTTCGACTGGGATAGGGCAACCGGGCCAAGTGCGAGAAACATGGGCTTTCCGTCGCAATGATCGAAGGCCTTTTTACGCGTCCGCTGGCCATTCTCCCCGACGCGGCCCACTCGCAGCGGGAAAAGCGCCTTCGCGCGATCGGACGAACCGAGAAGGGGCGTGGCGTGTTCATTATATTCACGCTTCGCCGCAAGGCTGATGAACTTCTGATCCGGCCGATCAGCGCCCGGTACATGCACAAGAAGGAGATCGAGGCTTATGAAGAAGAAAATCCCGCCCTTTAGAAGCGACCGCGCGGCGGCGGCTTTCGCCGACAAAGCTGACCTGTCGCAGTATGACCTTTCCGGCGCGCAGATGGTGCGTTTCGAGATCAAGCGCAAAGACAAGTCCATCAATCTGCGCTTGTCCGAGGAACTTTACGACGCCGTGCGTGAGCGCGCGGCCCGGGCCGGCTTGCCCTATCAACGTTTCATTCGGTTGACGCTGGAACAAGCGCTCGGCGCGTCGAAATAGAGGGGCGGCCGCTGGGAAGACTAGTCCAACTTGAGGTTCTCCCGCAGAATGCCGATGTCCTTGTCGCCACGCCCGGAAATATTCACGATCACCACTTCGGACCTCTTCATCTTAGGCGCGCGCTTGACCACTTCCGCCACTGCATGCGCCGACTCAAGCGCCGGAATAATGCCTTCGGTCCGCGCCAGCAGTGTACAGGCGGCAAGGGTCTCGGCGTCGGATGCGGCAACGTACTCGGAGCGGCCCGCGTCATGCAGCCAAGCGTGTTCAGGGCCGATCGAGGGATAGTCGAGGCCGGCAGAGACGGAGTGGGTGCTGGCGATTTGGCCGGCTTCATCCTGCAATACGTAGGAAAACGTTCCTTGCAGAACGCCCGGCAGGCCGCCACGGAAGCGGGCGGCGTGGTCTCCAAGTTTTTCGCCGCGGCCGCCGGCTTCGACGCCGATGAGCTTCACCTTTTTGTCTTTAAGAAACTGGTGGAAGATTCCGATGGAATTCGACCCGCCGCCTACGCAGGCGATGATTGCTGCCGGCAACTTGCCTTCCGCCTTCAGAATCTGCGCTCGCGCCTCGCGGCCGATGACTTTATGAAAATCGCGCACCATGGTTGGGTACGGATGCGGGCCGAGCACGCTGCCGAGCAAATAATGCGTGGTGCGAACATTCGTCACCCAATCGCGCATGGCCTCGTTAATGGCGTCTTTCAAGGTGCGCGAGCCCGAGTCCACGCCGCGAACTTCCGCGCCCAGCAGGCGCATGCGGAAGACGTTGAGTTCCTGGCGCCGCATGTCCTCGGTGCCCATGTAAACCACGCACTCGAAGCCGAACAGTGCACATACCGTGGCCGTGGCCACGCCGTGCTGGCCAGCGCCGGTTTCGGCGATGATGCGTTGCTTGCCCATCCGTTTGACCAGCAGCGCTTGGCCGAGGCAGTTGTTGATCTTGTGCGCGCCGGTGTGCAACAAGTCTTCACGCTTGAGGTAAATTTTCGCGCCGCCGAGCTTTTGCGTGAGGCGGCTAGCCAGAAATAGCGGCGTGGGGCGCCCGGCATAGGTATGCAGCAGTTCGTGGAAGCGCTTTTGAAAACTGCGGTCGCGTTTTGCCTTCTCGTATTCGCGCTCCAGTTCTTCGAGCGCGCACATGAGCGTTTCGGGCGCGTAGCGGCCGCCATAGACGCCGAAGCGGCCGGGGGCGGCTTTGACTTTCGTAGTCGCGAATTGAGTTCGGGCTGTTGCCATATCTACAAGTTTCGGTCCGCCTGGCGAACGGCGGCGATAAATGCGCGGACCTTTTCTGGATCTTTTTTGCCCGGCCTGGCTTCCACGCCGGACGAAACGTCCACGCCCCAAGGTTTCAGTATACGCATGGCTTCGGCTACGTTAGTAGGATTAAGACCGCCAGCAACGACGAGCCTGAAGCCCCGCTCCTGCATGCCGTCCGCGACCCACACGGCTTTCTCCCAATCAAATACCCGGCCGGTACCGCCAGGTTTCTGGAGAGAACTTGAATCTAAGAAGAACGTATCAAACAGGCCCTCGGGCTTCGCGGGGCGTTCTGAAATATCCCTCCGCAAATGCGAGAAGCGCTCCACGAGCTCCTTGATCTTTTCTGTTCCTCCGAAGAACCACGCTGCCGGAAATGACAGGAATAACTTTGGAGGCCGCGAAAAACCTGCCAAAGCCACCACCATCTTCGGCGGCTCCGCGGCGGACGGCAGAGAGCCCATGGTGTTCTGAATCGCGGTTAAACCAACCTGGCGAGCGATATCCACTGGCTGAAATCCGGAACCCTCCACGAACACTCCGACCTTTTCCACTAATTCGGGCAGCGCCGAGACGATCTCCCGCGCCACATCTGGACGAATGTACCGCGGACTCTTCTCATAGAAGACGAATCCCACCGCATCCGCGCCCGCTTCGACGGCCGCCTGCGCGTCCTCCAGATTCGTAATGCCACAGATTTTTATCCAGGTCATGAAACCAGTTCTCGGTTCTCAGTTGGCAGTTCTCAGTTCTTGGTTCTCAGCGGGTTGACTTGGTTCCGGCGGCTAACTCGCTCCCCGATTCTGCAACGAGGAGTCTCAGCGCTTCACCCGGCGATTTCGCCTTCATCAACCACTCGCCGATCAGGAACGCGTGATAGCCCGCTGAACGCAGGTGCGCGATGTCGGCGCTGTTGTGAATGCCGCTCTCCGCGACTTGCACCACATCCTTCGGCATGAATTTCGCCAGGCGCAAAGCGGTCTCTATATCCACCTTGAACGTCCGCAAATCGCGGTTGTTTACGCCGATTAAATCGCAGCCAGAAGCGATGGCTCGGTCGAGTTCCTCGCGATCGTGCGCTTCGCAAAGGACGTCCAAGCCATGCTGGTGGGCGCAGCATGCCAGAGCAATCAATTCCTGCTGCGAGAGAGCCGCTACGATCAACAGAATTGCGTCGGCGCAGTTGGCGCGCGCTTCCAGCAGCTGCAACTCATCCACGATGAAATCTTTTCGCAGGCACGGGAGCTTGGTCGCGGCCGACGCGATCCGCAAATTGTCGAGCGAGCCTTGAAAGAACTCTTCATCCGTGAGCACAGATAGTGCCGCCGCGCCGGCTTGCTCCAGTTCCGGAGCGAGTTCCGACGCTTGGAAATTCGCCCGAATCAGGCCGCGCGATGGAGAAGCCTTTTTGAGCTCAGCGATGATGGCAGGTCCACTCGCGCTTGCGGCTTGCAGAGCCCGCTTGAACCCGCGCGGGATGTGTTGCGCGGCTTTCTTTTCCAGCGCGCGCAGGTCCGCGGTGCGCTTGGTTTCAGCGATGCGGCGGCGCGTGGCGGCAACAATCTGGTCGAGGCTCGCGGACATGGCGAATTCCTCGATTATACGAGAATGAGACGGGGAGCACGGTATGGCCGATCCGCATGGCACATGACAATTGTTTAGTTTATTACTTGAACCTTTCTCTAAAATGCTTCCCGGGCACTGGCGACGCTATTCCTCAGGGCTAAAATCCTGCATTGTCGGGCCCCAGACGGCACGGCTGAAGCCGTCCCCTACCCGAAACCATTTAGGAATTTCATTCGGATGGTGCCATCGAAGGGACTCGAACCCCCACACCCTTGCGGGTACATGGACCTGAACCATGCGCGTCTGCCAATTCC
>Ga0209415_10000072_pt1 | contig 139336 bp, 124 predicted proteins | sample PeaSoiSIISIP2007_FD_187696 | JGI IMG/M metagenome (GOLD analysis project Ga0209415, IMG submission 187696) | Peat soil microbial communities from Weissenstadt, Germany - SII-SIP-2007 (SPAdes) (version 2) | ecosystem: Environmental > Terrestrial > Soil > Wetlands > Peat | place: Germany... | reverse complement strand
CGCAGGCTGGAGAACCTCGGAAGGACGGCTTAAGTGTCAGTAGCGAAGTGTCCAAGATTCGCTGAACCGCTACACTCGGCGTTACTCAAGCGCTGTTGCTTTCCGGAACTACCCAATGCCCGATCAACTCTACGCAGACGGCTCAGTGCTATCTTTTTAACGACCAGTTGGCCCGAGGATCATCGCGCTACAATGGTTCGGCTGGCGAGCAGGCGGCGTTCGCAAACGGCGTAGTGACCATTGACCCGACATGGTATGGCGACTATGGCGGGTCATTGCTTGCGTCTCCAGCCTATCCGACCACCAACCGCCAGGATATTTTCAGTGATACATCGCTGCCCGGCGTCTTCGCACATCAAGGTATTCTGGCGGCCGACTACGCATACTTCTTTCTCATGAACACTTCGAAATCGCTCCCTCCTCTCATAAAAAATTTTCAAACCTCGACGCAGTTTCCCGGCCCCAACAATCCGGCGACCATTACTTTTCACGCGATGGACAACCACACCCCGACCGTGACCTTCACGGCGAACATTTTGAACTCCGACGGCTCCGCCACCGGAAAGAAAGCCTTTGACGGAATAAGCCTTCCCCCCTTGCAAGCCGGAACGGTGTTGCCGTTCGAAGGAGACGAAAGCCTTTCGTGGAATGGAACTCCGACGGACGGAAGCACTTTGGCCGACGGGCAGTATCAACTCTGCGGCGTCGTCGCGGACGCCGCCGGGAATTCGTTCCCTGCGACCGGAGACAACACGACGGGAACTTGCACGACATTCTTCTTCTCGGTCACTGTCCCCACGATCACCGCCATCTCGCCGTCCTCCGGTCCCATCGGCGTCGCTTACACGTTGTCGGGCCAGAACTTCGGCTCGTACGCGGGCGCGCTCACGCAGGTCCTGATCGGCGGGACCACGACGCCTCTCTCCGTGTGGAACAACACCACGATCTCGGGCACGATCCCGGGCGGCCTCGCGCCCGGCAGCTATCCCGTCGTCGTCTCGATCGCGGCCGCGGGCGGCGGGCTGGTTCTCTCCAACGCGGCCTACTTCCTCGTGACCAGCCCGGGCCTCGCCTCGATCGCGCCGTCCTCCGGGCCGATCGGGATTCCCTTCACGCTCTCAGGCTCCGGCTTCGGCGCGTATGCGGGCGCCAACACCGAGGTCCTCATCGGCGGAACAACCGCCGCGCTCTCCGTGTGGAACGACACGAGCATCCAAGGCACGATCCCGCCGCTGTCGACCGGCACCTACTGCGTCCAGGTCGAGCGCCTCCAAGGCTCCAGCATGGTGCTGAGCGCGTCCTCGACCTTCACCGTGACGGCGCTGAGCATCGCTCCGCCCACGCCGTCGTCCGGCCCCGTGAGCACGAGCTTCACGCTCTCCGGCTCCGGCTTCGGCGCTTACGCGGGCGCCGCCACGCAGGTGCTCATCGGCGGAACCACCGCGCCGCTCTCCGTGTGGAACGATACGACGATAACCGGCACCGTGCCGACCTTGCCCGCCGGTGCTCAGCCGTTGTGGATCGAGCGCTTCTCGGGATCGGGTTTACAGACCAGCAATACGGTTTATTACACCATCGTCACGCCGACTATCGTCTCGATCTACCCATCTTCCGGCGCCATCGGCGTGCCGTTCTCGCTCGCGGGCGCGGGCTTCGGCAATTACGCGGGCTCCAACTCGCAGGTCCTGATCGGCGGGACCACGGCGCCTCTCTCCGTCTGGAACGATCAGAACATCCAGGGCACGATCCCCGCGTTGTCGACTGGAACCTACGGCGTGGCCGTCGAGATCTTCGGACCCAACGGCGCCGCCGTGCTCTCCAGCTCGGTGCCCTTCCAGGTCATCGGCCTCTCGCTGTTCGGCATGACGCCGTCCAGCGGTCCCATCGGCGCGCCGTTCACCATCAACGGCTCCGGCTTCGGGCCTTACGGCGGCTCCGCGACGAGCGTGACCTTCAACGGCATCGTCGCGCCTCTGTCCGTGTGGAACGACACGACCGTCTCCGGAAATGTCCCGGGCTCGGCTTCCTCGGGGACCACCTCCGTCGTGCTCTCGCGCTCGGCCGGGACGTCCGTCGTCTCCAGCACCGCGCCGGCCTTTATCGTCGTCGTGCCCGTCATCTCGTCGATCACGCCGAACACCGGAACCTCGGGCGACGGCGTGATGGTCTCAGGAGCCGGCTTCGGTCCTTATCAAGGCTCCGCCACCCAGCTCCTCGTCGGCGGCGCCGCCGTGCCGCTCTCCGTGTGGAACGATCAGGAGATCGTCTGGACCGTGCCCTCGTCGCTGGGCAACGGCACCGATCCTGTCGTCGTCTCGATCGCGCCGTCCGGCGGCTCGGTGCAGAGCAGCTCGGTCGCCTTCACCGTCTCGGGAAACTCGGGGGGCGGCAACGGCCCTGACGGCATACGCGCCGCGTTCACCGTCGTCTCGAAGCCCGCCGTCTCGCCCGCCGCGCAGCCCGACTTCTACTTCCAAGGCGATCTCGTCTTCTCGACGAACTCGGCCGCGGTCCTGAACACGCCCTCGGGCGCGACATTGAGCGCGCCTGTCGGCACGCTCGCGAAGAAGTCCCAGATCACGATGTCGCGCCCGTCCGCCGCCAGCCTGTCCGCGGCGAACGCCGCGCTGGCCAAGCAAGGCCTGTCGCCCGTCGGCTCGCCGGTCGAGTTCGGGCCTTCGGGCCTGACCTTCCCGCAGCCCGTCGCGATCACCTTGCCCTACGATGCGACCCTCATCAACGCGACTCAGCTCGGCCAAGTGGCGATCTACTACTTCAACCCCGCCGCCGGCGAGTGGACCGCTCTGCCGACGCAGGTGGTCGCGGGCCAGTACGCGCTCGCGACCCAGACCTCGCACTTCTCGCTGTACCAGCCCCTGCACGTCGGCCCGATCACGCTCGCCGTCACGCCGGCCGAGCTTCCCTTCGGTCTGCGCGCGGCCTACGCCTTCCCGAACCCCGCGCGCGGCGCGGCGGCCACGGTGGACTTCCGTCTGCAGGTCGGCGAGGCGGACTCGGTCGACCTGCACGTCTACGGACCCAACGGCCGCCACATGCTCACGACCGCGCTCGGCGCGGCGAGCGTGATCGACGACGGCAACGGATTGGGCCCGCAGCTCACCTACGACTACGTCTGGAGCGCGGGCGGGGCGGGCAACGGCGTGTACAAGTACGTCTTCGTCGCGCACAAGCGCGGACAACGCGACGTCACGGCGAGCGGCCGCGTAGCCGTCGTTCGCTGAGCAGGCGCGCGGCGGCGGCGCAGGCGAGCAGGATCATCCCAGCGACGAGCGGCAGGCGGTAGCGGATGACCGCGTGGACGGCGCCGTAGACGGCGGTCATCGCGAGGATTCCCGCGGGCAGGGCCGGCGCCTCGCGCCAGCGCGCGCGGAACAGCCAGAGGCCGGCGAAGCCGAGCGGGATGATCCAGGCGTCGGACAGCAGGCTCGCGAGGACGAGCAGGGCGTACGAGTGCTGGTAGTCGCGGCGGTAAGGCCAGGGCTTCCAATATTTGAGGAAGCCGGCCAGCGCACGCGAGGCGTAGAGCGCGGGGTGCGCCGCGATCCAGCGCAAGGACTCCTTCATCAGGACGGCGTTCGCTTCCGCCTCCGGTAGCCGGACCGCCGCCTGGAAGACCGGCGAGGCGGTCACGATCTCGGTCTGGCGCGGAGTCCCCAGGTCCTCGGGCGGGACGATGAGCGCCTGGTAGAACTCCTCGCCGCCGTGCGTGCTGCCGGCGACGAAGCGCCCGTGCACGCTCCAGTTGCGCGCGGTCCAGGCGCCGAAGGCGAGGAGCAGGGGCGCGAAATAGAGCAGGCCGCGGTAGCGCCGCGCTGTCTGCGGCGCGGCGGCGAGGAGTGCCAGCCCGGCGAGGCCGCAGGCCGGGAGCACCGCCGAGTTCGCGAGGCCGAAGACGGCGGCGGCGCATCCGCCGATCAGCGCGGCGCGGCGGCCGGCGGCGTCCTTCTCCGGGAGCGACCACGACGCGCTCGACCAGAACAGGACGGCGAACCAGAAGCACAGCCAGGTCTCGCGGAAGAAATACGCGCAGTAGTAGATCGACTGGGGATGGATCATCAAAACGAAAAGCGCGGCCAGAGCGACGCCCTCGCCGAAAAGTTGTCTTCCGGTCCGCCACAAAAGAAAGCCCGTGGCGGCCGACAACAGGCAATTCAGGAAGACGATCGCGCCGGGACGTTCGCCGAAAACGAAATAGACCGCGGCGATGTAGAGCGGGAAGGACGGCTCGCGCAGGGACGTGGGCCTCCCCGGCTCCAGCGCGTACTCGCCGCGGTGCAGGAGCGACTGCGCGATCGTCTCGTAGCCGTCGGAGCTCGTCGGCAGGTAGCCGGCGTGGTGGCCGTGCCAGGCGTAGGCGAAGCGCAGGACCAGGCCGAGCGCGAGCGCGGCGGCGGCGAGGCGGCGCGCGCGGCGCGGCTCGAGGCTCACGCGACGCGGCGGCCCATGAGGACCTCGTTCACGAGCTGCCGCGTGAACTCCAGGCCCGTCGGCCAGGAGTGGGCCGTGCTCTGGCCGCCGAGGCGCGGGTGCTCGTAGGTCGGGAGCTCGCCCAGGCGCATGCCGAGCTTCATCATGCGCATCGACATCAGGTACTCGATGACGAAGCCGTCGACCTTGCACTCGCAGCGGCGGAAGCTGTCGGCGCGCACCGCGCGGAAGCCGTTGATCGTGTCGGTCAGGTACGGGCCGCGGTTCCAGAGGACGTTCGCGAGAAAGGTGAAGGCGAGGTTCACCCACTTGCGCAGCTTGACCGGCTGGTCGTCCTCCTCGTTGTGCGCGCCCGCCGACATGCGCGAGGCCACGACGAGGTCGTAGCCCCCCTCCTCCAGCTTCGCGAAGACCTTCGGGATGTCGTCGGGCTCCTCGTTGCCGTCGGGGCTGTAGTAGCAGAGGACGTCGGCGTCGGTGGAGTCCAGCGCGACTTGGAACGCGCAGCCGCGCCCGCGCCGCGGCTGGGGCAGGACCTTGACGCCCTTCGACGCCAGGAACTCGACCGTCCCGTCCTTCGAGCCGCCGTCGACGGCGAAGACCTCGTCGGCGGCCGTCAGCGGGATCTTGTCGAAGAGCTTCGGCAGGGCCTCGATCTCGTTGAACGTGAGCAGGACGAGCGCGCGCTTCAGCTTCACCGCCGCCTCCCGCGCTTCTCGTGCTGCCGGTACCAGGCGATCGTCTTCGCGAGGCCTTCCTCCAAGCTCACGCGCGCCTCGAAGCCGATGGCCTCGTGCGCCTTGGTCACGTCGCAGTGGCGCCGCTGCTGGCCCGAGGGCTTCGAGGGGTCGAACTCGACGCGCGCGCCGGTGCCGGCCAGGCGCACGACCGTCCGCGCGAGGTCCGCGACGGAGACCTCTTCGTCGGCCCCCAGATTCAAAGGGTCGGCCTTCGGATATTTCTCCGCGACCGCGAGCACGCCGCGCGCGAAGTCCTCGACGTACAGGAACGAGCGCGTCGACAAGCCCGTGCCCCAGACGCGGACGGGATGCGCGCCGTCGCAGACGCGCTTGACCAGCGCCGGTATGACATGAGAGGTCTTGGCGTCGAAGTCGTCGCGCGGGCCGTAGGCGTTGTAGGGCCGCGCGATCGCCACCGACATCCCGTATTCGTCGGCGTAGGCGCGGCCGAGGTACTCCTGCATGCGCTTGGCCCAGCCGTAGCCCTCGTTGGTCGCCTCCGGCGCGTCGCGGAAGCCCTCGCTCTCCGGCGTGGGGATCGCGCAGTCGCGCGGGTAGACGCAGGCCGAGGAGACGACGACGAAGCGCCCGACGCGCTCGAGGCGCGCGGCCTCGATCACGGAAAGCCCGATCGCCATGTTGTCGCGGTACAGCGAGGCGTGATGGACGCTGTTGTAGTGGACGCCGCCGACCTTCGCGGCCATGTTGATCACCACGTCCTGGCCGCGGCAGAGCCGGCGCGCCGCGGCGAGGTCGTCGACGTCCGCGTGCTTGAAGGCCACGTCCTTCCAGACCGCGGCCAGGTTGCGGCGCTTCACGTCCGAGCGGTGATCGGCGACGGTGACGCGCACGCCGCGCCCGACGGCGAGCAGGCGCTCGACGACGTGGCTTCCGACGAAGCCTCCGCCGCCGGTCACGAGAACTTTCTTGCGGTCCCAGTAGCCCACGCGGCGGGATTCTACCAATTCGTCCCGAGCGCCGACGGTCGGAATGGTACAATCGCCGCCGATGGCGGAGCTCGAGCTGTCCGTCGTGATCCCGGCGCTCAACGAGGAGCGCACGATCGCCCATTGCGTCGAGAAGGCGAAGAAGGCGGTCGCCGCGCTCGGCGGAGCGGGCGAGGTGCTCGTCGCCGACAACGGCTCGACCGACCGCACGCGCGCGGTCGCCGAAGGGCTCGGCGCGCGCGTGGTGCCCGTCGCCGGCAAGGGCTACGGTCTCGCCCTGCGCGGCGGCTTCGCGGCGGCGAAGGGCCGCTGCCTGATCATGGCCGACGCGGACGGCTCCTACGACTTCGAGCTGGCGCCGCGCTACGTCGAGAAGCTGCGCGAGGGGCACGACCTCGTGGTGGGCAACCGCTATCGCGGCGGGATCGCGCCGGGCGCGATGCCGTTCCTCAACCGCTATCTCGGCACGCCCGTGCTCACGGCCGTCATGAATCTGCTCTTCCGCACCGGCCTCGGCGACGTGAACTGCGGCATGCGCGGCCTGACCAAGGACGCGTTCGAGCGCATGGACCTCAAGGCCGACGGCATGGAGTTCGCGACCGAGATGCTCGTGAAGGCCTCGCTCCTCAAAATGCGCATCGCCGAGGTGCCCTGCCCGCTGGGCAAGGACCTGCGCGACCGGCCGCCGCACCTGCGCCGCTGGCGCGACGGCTGGCGCCACCTGCGCTTCATGCTGCTGTTCTCCCCGACGGGCACCTTCCTGGTCCCGGGCGCCGTCCTGTGCGCGCTCGGCGCGCTCGGCCTCCTCGGCATCACCGCCCGCGACGCGCTCGCGCCGGAGGCGCTGAGCTCGTGGCTGGGCTCGCGCCACATCCTGACCTCGCTCCTGCTGTGGCTCGCGGGCACCAGCGTGCTCGGCCTCGGCGTCGTCGCGCAGGAGGCCGACTACCACGAGCGCTTCGACGCGGGGAATCCCGTCGTCGCCTTCCTCCATAAGACGTTCAGCCTGGAGAAAGGCCTCATCATCGGCGCGGCGCTGATGCTCGCCGGCGCGCTCGCGCTCGCCTACTTCCCGCTCTCCTACTACGGGCACTGGCTCCCGATGGGCGCCGAGGCCGTGCGCCTCGACGCCGCCGTGATCGCCATCGCCTCCGTGCTCACCGGCGCGCAGTGCGCGTTCACCTCGCTCGCGCTCGGCCTGTTCTACCTGCGCGTCAAATGACCGAGTCGCACTCGGATTTCTACGAGCGCTGGTCCGCGCAGGCGCGCCCGTACTTCGGCTGGCAGTTCGCCCAGTTCGCGCCCTACGTCGGCAAGCGCGTCGTCGACGTGGGCTGCGGCCTCGGGAGCTTCGTCGAGCACTTCCGGGAGCGCGGCGTGGAGCTCTACCGCGGCGTCGAGAACGACGCCGACCTGCGCAAGCGTTTCTACGAGCGGCATCGGGAGGCGAACGTCGGCCTGACCGCGACCACCGACGCGACCGACCCCGCGCTGGCCGAGGAGCTGAAGCGCGACCGCGTCGACACCGCCTTCAGCGTCAACGTCCTCGAGCACATCGAGCGCGACGACCTGGCCCTGCGCCACATGATCGAAGGGACGTCATCGGGCGGCCACGTTTGCCTGCTCGTGCCCGCGCACCCTTTTCTTTACGGCACGCTGGATTCCCTCGACCACCACTTCCGCCGCTACACGAAGGCGACCCTGCGCGACCTCGTCGCCCGCGCCGGCGGCGACCGTGTCGAGTGGGTCCAGCTTTATTATTTCAACGCGCTCGCGGCCTTTGGCTGGTTCTTGAAAGGCCGCGTGTTGAAGGAAACGCGCCAGGAAGACGAAAACTTTTCGCTGATGAACGCGGTCCTGCCCTTCGTCTCGCGCGCCGAGGGGCTCGTGCGCCCGCCCTTCGGCCTCTCGCTGATCGCGATCCTGCGCCGGCGCTGAGCGCGGCTCTTCGTTCCTCGGCCTGTCTCCAAAACGCGATTTTCGAAATTATCGTTCAATGCCGATATTCAGGGGGTCCTTTATCGGCTTTCGACGATATTTTGAGAAACATGGTTTTGGAGAGACCTGGGTCGATCTTCCTAACGAAACAGCCTTTCGAATAAACCGGAGCGCAGGAAGAAGACGTAAAGGCCGGTCCCCGCGCCGATGCTGAGCAGGCTGTTGCGCCGCCAGAGATGCAGAGCGACGACGAGGGCGACGCAGAGCAGCTCGGGCGCGCCGTACGGCGGCGCGGCGAAACGCGTGTCCTTCAGGCAGTAGACGACGAGCAGGAGCATCGCCGACGCGGGCAGGGAGTCGCCGACGAAGAGCAGGTGGCGGCTGTCGTGGAGCCGGCGCGGCACGAGGAACGGGAACAGGCGGCAGGCGAACGTCGCGGCGGTCATCACGGCGAACGCCTTCAGCGGATAGGCGCGGTCAAGCACGCGCGCCCCCGCCGAACTCCGCCTGTCCCAGCAGCACCGCGGTCACCATCGCCAGCGACGCGAGCAGCATCCGGCCCGGGAAGAACGCCAGCGAGACGGCGGCGGCCGCGCCGGCGACGGCGAACGGGAAAATCCGGCGCACGCGCAGCGCCTGCTCGACGGCGAGCACGACGAAAACGGCGGTGAGGATGAAGTCGAGGCCCTTCGTCTCGAGCCGCGCGCCGCGGCCGATCACCGCGCCCGCCGCGCAGCCCGCGACCCAGAACGCGTGGATGAGCCCGGCGACCCAAAGAGAGAAGCGCTCGTCGTCCTCCCGGCTCCGGTGCTTGGCCGCCGTCAGCAGCGAATAGGTCTCGTCGGTCAGCGTGAAGATCTGGTACCAGCGCCGCCAGCCGTTTTGGGGGAAGCGCTTCGTCAGCGAAAAGCCGTAGAAGATGTGGCGCGCGTTGAGGACCAACGTCGCCGCGAAGATCGCGGGCAGGCCCGCGTGCGCGGCGAGCAGGCCGACGGAGAGGAACTGCGCCGCGCCGGCGAAGACGAAGAGGCCCGACAGCACCGCGTAATACCACGGATAGCCGAGCGTGTTGAACAGCAGGCCGAAGGCGACGCCGGTGGGGACCAGTCCGACCAGGACCGGGAGAACGGTCTTGAACGCCTCGCGGCGCGCGCTCTCGATCATCGAGCGATATCTTACAATCAATCGGTGAGCGACCCGGTTCCGCCCGACGAAGAAGCGCCGCTCGGCGCGAAATATTGTCTGCGCAGCACCGGCGCCGGGCGCGGCGAGATTTACGACTCCGAAGGGAAGGTCCTCTGGACCTACGAGCCGCCGGAAAGCCCGTGGAACGTTCTGAACGGCCCGCTGCGCGGCCCCGACCTAATCCTGCGCTCGCCGGACGGCGTCGAGCACCTGCGCATCCGGCGCGAGCGGACGTTCCCGCTGTCGCGCTTCGCGATCGACGTCGGCGGGTCGCCCGCGGGCGCGATCGAGAACCTGAGCCTCCTCTCGGTCTACTACACCGTGGAGCTCCCGGGCCGGCGCCGGTGGGTGTTCCGCATCCCGGCGTTCACCGCCAACTTCAACGGGAAAGCCGACGACGGCGCCTCGGTGCGCGTGCGCATCGCCTCCGAGCTGGTCTGGTACGCGCACGTGGACGAGGGCAACGACTGCCCCGAGCTCGTCGCGTCGCTGGCCCTGATCCACAGCGAGCGCTGCCGCTGGTAGGCCGCTCAGCTTTTGGCGAGCTTCGTATGGAGCCGGTCGGCGGCATCGAAGCCCATCTTCATCGCGACGTGCGTATTCACGTACTGGAAGCGGCCCTGGCGGCCGGCGGTCTCGGCGTTGTCGAGCGCGGCGAACGCGTCGAGCAAAGTCTTCAGCGCGGCCTCGTAGCCGAGCAGGTACATGGGCTGGGCGTGGCGGGTGCGGAACACGGTGCTCGTGAGGATCTCGCCGCGCGCCACGATCTCCTCGCGCTCCAGGTCGGCGGTCACCGCCTCGACGGCGGTCTTCTCGTCCTTCCAGATCGCGTCGGCCGGGTCGCAGGTGATCTCGGCGACGAGCAAGGTCGTGCCGGGCGGGTCCATGTGGAAGCCGAAGTGCGCGAGGTCGGTGATGCGGTTGAAGGAGTGCTCGCGGAAGTACATGAACGAGGCGCGCAGGACCTTCTCGCGCCTCACCTTGAGCCCGACGAAGACGATCGCGCGGAAGCGCAGGGCCGCCGCCGCCTTCATCGTCTCCGCGCTCAGCGCGGGCGAGAACTGCGCCGCGGCCTCGTTGACGGCGAGCGTGTTCACGATCCCGGAGCATTCGATCCGCTCGCGCTTCCCGCCGCTCTCGACCCGCACCGCCGTCACGCGCGCGCCGTCGCGCTCGAGCCCGACGACCTTCGTCGAGAGCCGCAGGTCCGCGCCTTTCTTGACCGCGTCCTGGGCCATGCGGTCGCAGATCATGAAGAAGCCGCGCTTCGTCGTCCAGAGCTCGCCCGCCACTTTTTCGACGTAGCCCTCGGTCTTGAGCGCCGCGGCTGAGACGAATTTCTTCTTCAGCGCGGCGGCGAGCTGATCGAAGACCTCGAGGATGTTGAAGCGCGGGATGCGCTCGCGCGCGAAGGACGGCGAGAAGCCCGCGGGCGAGACGCCCCAGACGTGCTCGATGTAGTCCTTGAAGAAGATGCGGTAGAGAACGTCGCCGTAGTAGCGGCGCAGGATGGTCTCGGAGTTCTCGACCTCGGGCTCGACGAAGAATCCCTTCGTGAAATGCCACAGGAAGCTGAAGCCCGCGCGGAGGACCGTCGTGAGCGGCAGCTTCAAAAGCACGTCTGAGATCGAGAGCGGGAACTTGAAATAATTCCCGAGGAACTTGATCTCGATGGTGCGCTTGTACGGAAGCAAGTCCGCGCCCATCAACGCCTTCACGTCGGCGAGGATGCTCGCGTCGGTGGTGTGGAAGATGTGCGGGCCGTACTCGTACACGTCGCGGCCCAGGTGCACGCCGCCGGCGAGCCCCCCGACGTGATCCTCCGCCTCGATCAGGACGACGGGGCGGCCGAGGCCGCGCAGGCGCCGCGCGGCCGACAGGCCCGCGCAGCCCGCGCCGAGGACGACGACCGGACGATCGCTCATCCCTTCCAGCCCCGGACCTTCTCAATTATTAGCGCGACGTCGGCGTCCTTGAGTCCCGGATGGATCGGCAGGCTCAGCGCCTCCTCGTTCAAGCGCTCGCACACGGGCAGCTTCGCCTTCGAGCCGTAGATCTTGTTCAAGTGGAGCGGGTGATAGCGGAGCGTCGTGTAGACTCCGTTCTGATACAGGTACTTCGCGAAGGCGTCGCGCTTGCCGCCGGGCACGCGCACGCAGTACGTGAAAAACGAATGCTTCGCGTCGGAGGGGGCGTCCTGCGGGCGCACGAGCCAGCCCAGGGACGCGAATTCCTTCTGATACAGCTCCCAGATCTTCTTGCGGTACGCCTGCATCGCGTCGAGCTTGCGCAATTGGGCCAGGCCGATCGACGCGGAGATGTCGCTGGGCAGCATCTTCGGGAAGAAGTCGGTAACGTTGTACTCCCACCAGCGGTCCTTCGACGCGGACGCCTCGAAGCCGGACTTGCCGATGCCGCAGTAGCGCAGCTGCTTGGCGCGCGCGAGCCGCGCCGGGTCCTTGGCGGTCAGCCCGCCGCCTTCGCCCATCGCCAGGTTCTTGACCGCGTCGAAGCTGTAGATGCCGACCTCGCCGAGGCCGCCGCAGACCTGGCCGTTTAATCGGGAATCCACCGCGTGCGCCGCGTCCTCGACGATCGGAAGACCGAGCTCTTGGATCTCGTCGACGCGCGCCGGGAGCCCCGCGTAGTGGACCACCATCGCCGCGCGCGTCTTCTTCGTCCTCGCGCGCTCCACCGTCTCGAGCGTCGCGTTGTGCGTGTCCAGGCTCACGTCGCAGAACACCGGCGTGTGGCCGCAGAGCACGACCGCGTGCGCGCAGGAGATCCAGGTGAACGAGGGCACGATCACCTCGGAGCCCTTCGGCAGGTCGAGGAGCTTGACCGCCATGTGCAGGGCGTTGGAGCCGGAGTCGAGAAGGACGAAGCCGGGAAGCCCGCCGCGCGCGGCGAAGTCCTTCTCGAACGCCGCGGTCTTGGGCCCGATGCCGATCCACTGCGCCTCGAGGCTGGTGCGGATCTCCTCGAGCTCCTCCGGTCCCATCTTCGAGCCGAACACGTTGATCATGTCATCCTTCCTCGGCGTCGTAGCCGGCGGACTTGAAGCGCGTCCAGTCGAGCTTCAGCACGTGGTGGCCGCCGCCGTCGCCGGCGATCTTGAAGCCGCAGGCCTCGTAGAAGCCGACGGCCGGATTGTCCTTGAGGACCAGGCAGCCGACGTCCTTCGTGAACCCGTCCGCCGCGTACGAGCACATCGCCGCCAGCGCCGCCTTCATGAGCCCTTGGCCCGCGGCGCCGGGCGCGGCGATCACGTTGTACACGTCCGCCGAGCCGTCGTCGAGAATCCGGAACGCCATGCAGCCGATCTTTTTCCCGTCCTTCTCGACGAGGAACATGAAGTCCTTCGGCCGCCGCTGATAGGCCTCGAACCATTTCTTCTGCATCTCGACCGTGATCTCGTCCTTGAAGAAAAAGACGGACTTGTTCGCGTTTTTCCAAACGCGCAAAGCCTCGATGTCCGCGGCGTCCGCCGCGCGCAGGCGCAAGCCCGGCTCGGCCGCGCAATTCACGACCAGCGGGCGGTTCATGGCGCGTCCGCGCGGCGCAGGACGACCATGCCCGCGTCGGCGAAGAAGGATTCGTCGCTCGGCTCGAAGCCCGCCAGGCGCGCCGTCGGGAAGTCCGCGGCCTCGCGGTAGCCCCGGCGGAAGCCCTCGTCGAGCGCCCCCCAGCCGGAGCGGCTGGCCACGATCCAGTCCGGGAGCCGCCGCCCCTCGAGGGCGCGCGTCGACTCGAAGACCTGGAGGCTCGCGCGGTCCCAGCGGAACGGCGGCGTGTGCGCGGGCTCGGGATAGCGCAGGAGCCCCACGCGCGCGCCCGAAGGCACGTTCGCGTCGATCCAGTCCGCCGCGAGCGCGCGCGTCGACGCGGGCCCCGACTCGCGCGCCAAGTTCTCGAGATAGACCGCGCCGCGCAGGCCCGTCTCGGCGAGGACGGCCGCGAGGACGAGCGCCGCCGCCGGGCCCGGCAGGAGCGCGGCGAGATCGGCCGCGAGGACCACGGCGACGGCCGCGGCCCCGTAGTGCAGGCGCATCATCGCGACGTCGGCGCCGGAGCCCGGGAAGCGGCCCAGCACGACGAAGGCCCCGCCGAGCGCGAGCAGCGCGAGGACGCGGCGGCGCGGGTCCGCGAACAGGGCGCGGGCCGCGCCCGCCGCGCCGAGGAGCGCCAGGGCCCAGCCCAGGGACGCGGGCGCGGCGCGCGTCAGCAGGCCCGCGACGTCGGACAGGCGCGGCGCGAAGCGCGAGGGGGAGAACACCGTGAACTCCCAGGCGAAGTCGCGCGGCGCGAGCACGAGGTACGGGTTCGCGAGGCCCACGACGGCCGCGCCGGCGGCCGCGCCGAGGAGAGGGGCCGTCCACGGCCCCTCGCGCCTCACCAGCCGCGCGAGCACCGGCAGACCGAGCGCGTAGCCGGCCGCGGGGTTGCCCCCGGCGGCGAGACCCGCTCCGAGCCCGCAGAGCAGGTAGTCGAGCCCGCGTCCTTCCTCGACCGCGCGCACCGCGCAGTAGGCGGCCGCGACGAACCAAAAAGCGGCGACCGGATGCGGCTTGAGCACGTGCGCGTTGACGACGCTCAGCGGCGCGAGCGCCCAGAGCAGGGCCGCGGCCGTCCCCGTCCGGCGTCCGGAGAGGATGCGCCCGAGCTCGTAGAGCATCCAGACCGTCCCGAGATGGAAGAGCAGGACGTAGAGGCGCCCGACCTCGTAGAGACGGCCCATCTCGTCGGGAGCGGACAGATAGTAGGCGAGATCGGACGTGAGATGGACGAAGCGGAGGACGTGCGCGGCCGCGAGGAAGGCGCCGAGCGGGTAGACGAAGGCCCCGCCGTACTGCGCGTACAGCGGCTCGAACTCGAGCCGCCACGGCCGCATGCGCGCGAGGATGATGAAGGACTTCTTCTCGTCGGGATTCACCGACTGCGTGAGCAGGGCGCGCGCGGAGTTCACCAGCGGATCGGGCGGGAAGCTCCAGCCGGACGGGATCTCCACGACGCCGGACACCGACGTGCGCGGCTCGTCGGGACGCAGCTCGGCGTGCGAGCGCTCGATCTCCGCGTAGAGCTTGCGCCACGCGTCGGCGAGGCGCGCGGCGAACTCCGGCGAGCCGCGCGCGGACTCGGGCAGGGCGCGCAGGCGCGACGCGCCGGGCAAGCCCCCCGTGATCCCGGTGAGGCCCGCGGCGAGGGCGACCGCGAGCGCCGCGAAAAGCCCGGCCTCGGCGCGCCAGCCGCCGCGCATCCGCTTGAGCCGAAGCAGGAGACGGATGTAGGCGGGCAGGAGCTTCCAGGCGTTCGCCTTCGAGGCGCCGGCCACGCGCGGCGCGTAGTGGATCGGCTCCTCGACGACGCGCTTGCCCGCGGCGAGGATGCCGACGAGGAGGTCCTGCTGGACCGAGAAGTCCGTCGCGTTCGATTTCACGGCGCGGACGGTCGGGCCGTGGTAGAGGCGGAAGCCCGAGGAGGACTCGCGCACCGGAAGATCGAGGACGCGCTTCGTCACCATGTTCAGCGAGCGGCTCAGGATCTGGCGCAGGAGCGGCATCTCCGCCGAGCCGCCGCGGCAGTAGCGCGAGCCGACGACGAGCGCGGCCTCGGCGCGGCGCTTCCAGAAGCGCGCGATGTCCTCGGGCGCGTGCGAGCCGTCCGCGTCGAGGATCGCGACCCAGTCGGCCGACGCCGCGGCCAGGCCCTCGCGCACGGCCGAGCCGAAGCCCCGTCCTGTCTGGCGCAGGGTCCGCGCGCCGAACTTCCGGGCGACGGCGACCGTGTCGTCCTTCGAGCCGCCGTCGATCACGAGGATCTCGCCCGCGACGCGCAGCGTCTCGAACAGCGCGGCGATCCGCGGCAGGAGCACGCGCAGGCCGCCGGCCTCGTCGAGCGCGGGCAGGACGACGCTGAGCTCGGGCGCGTCAGCCTTCATCGCGGAAGTAGGCCCGGAACTGCTCGACGACGTAGTCGACGTCGGCGTCGGTCATGTACTGGTGGCAGCCGATGTAGAAGCCCGAGCGGTTGAGCTCGCGCGCGGCCGGATAGCTCGGCTCGAGGTCGCCGAACAGGCGCCGGTAGACGGGCTGGTTCAAGAGCGGCATCAAGTCGCGCGTCTCGATCCCGCGGTCCTCGAGGAAGTTCACGAGCGGCGTCTTGTCCGCGCCGCGCAGGACCAGGCCGTACATCATGAAGACGTGCTCGCGGCCCGGCGGGATCGTCGGCAATTGCAGGCGATGCTCGAACTCGCGCAGTCCCGCGGTCAAGCGGCGCGCGAGCGCGAGGCGCGCCTTGACGATGCGGTCCTTCTCCTCGAGCTGGGCCAGGCCGAGCGCGGCCTCGAACTCGGTGGCGCGGAAGCTGTGGCCGACCGAGACGAACTGGAAGCGCTTGGCCACGATCTCGTGCAGCTTCGCGCCCGCGGCGCCGGCGTCGTCGTCGATCGACAGGTAGATCGAGTCGCGGCCGTGGTTCATCAGGCTGCGCAGGCGCACGTGCAGGTCCGGATCGTTGGTCGTCGCGAGGCCGCCGACGCCGGTCACGATGTAGTGCGCGACGTAAGTCGAGAAGCAGCCGATGTCCCCGAAGGACCCGACCTTCCTGCCGCCGCAGCGCGCGAACATGGTCTCCGCCGAGTCCTCGACGATCGCGAGCCCCGCGCCGCGGGCGGCCCCGCAGATCGCCTCCATGTCCGCGGGCAGGCCGAGCAGATGGACCGGCATCACGGCGCGCGTGCGCGGGGTGATCTTCTCCGCGAGCTTGGCCGGATCGAGCGTGTACGTCCGCGGGTCCACGTCGACGAAGACCGGGGTCATGCGGTTGTGCAGGACGACGTTCGACGTCGCGATGAACGTCACCGCCGGGACGAGCACCTCGTCGCCGTCCGCCCAGCCGCGGCGCTCCTTGAGCGCCTGCAGCGCGATGTGGAGGGCGCTCGTGCCGGAGTTGCAGAACACCGCGTGCCGGCAGTCGTGCTCGGCGGCGAACTTCGCCTCGAAGCGGCGGTGGAAGGGGCCGTACGAGAGGCGGTTCGAGCGCAGGACCTCGCCGACGTAGCGGCGCGCGCGCGGGCTCAGCGCGAAGCCGCCGACGCCGATCTCGCGCCGGGCCGGCTGCGCCTTTTTCTTCGCGGGTTTCGCGGCCATCGGCGGGATTCTAGCTTTTCGGCGCGGCCGGCCAGCGCGCGACGATCCGGCCGGCCGCCCACTCCGGCGTCAGCTCGGCCAGGCAGGCGTGATGGCCGCACGTGCGATAGTCGAGCCGTCCGTCGCGCGGCATGCCCGAGAACGAGCACGGGCTGCAGTCGATGCCGGTCGCGAGCTCCAGGTGCCGCTCGCGGTCCCAGTAGGCCCCGCTCTCGACCGGCGAGGACGGGCCCCAGAGCACCGCCGTGGGAACGCCGAGCGCCGCCGCGGCCTTCGACAGGCCCGTGTCGCAGGACAGCAGCAGCGCGCAGCGCTCGAGGAGCGCGAAGCTCTCGAGCAGGGACGTCTTGCCGACGAGGTCGAGCAGCCCCGCCGGACCGGCCGCGCGGGCGCGCGCGGCGCTCGGCGCCTCCTCGGCGCCGCCGATCAGGGCGAAGCGGGCCTCCGGCCACGCCTTCGCGAGCAGGGCCGCGAGGGCGCCGAAGCGCTCGGGCGCCCAGGAGCGGAAGTTGTAGCTCGTCGGCGGGCCGAGGTGGATCCCGACGACGGGCCCTCCCGCGCCGATCCGCTCCGCGGCCCGCGCCCTTTCGGCCGCTCCGACGGGCAAGGCCGGCCGCCGCCCGGGCTCCTCCGCCGCGCCGAGCGCAGCCAATAGGCGCAGGTTGCGCGCGACCGCGTGCTCGGCGCCGAGCCGCGTCGCCGCGCTCGCGCCGAGCGCCGCGCGCGACGGCTCGCCGAGGATGAGCCGCCGCTTGAGGGGCAGGCCGGGGAAGCGGTGCGCCGCGACGATCGGCACGCGCGCGAGCGCGGGCGCGAAGTAGTGCGCCGGCGAGGAGAGCGTGAGGACGGCCGCGTCGAAGCCCGCGGCGTCGATCCTCGCGGCGATCTCGCCGCGGCGGCGGCGGCCCTCGTCGCCCTCGAAGTCCCAGAGCCAGACGTCGTCGACGAGCCGCGTCGCCGGGATCAGCTCGCGCGCGACCGGCGCGGGATTGGACAGCCAGGTCAGCGTCGCGTCGGGCAGGCCGCGGCGCAGGGCCTCGAGGACCGGGAGGAAGAAGATCGTGTCCCCGATCGCGCCGTAGCCGAGGACGAGCACGCGGCGGATCGGCCCCGACGGGGGCGGGGCCAGGGCCCGGCGCAGGCGCAGCGGGACCGCGGCCGCCGCCGCGGCGAGGATGTCGAGGGGCCCCACGCGCCCATTCTCGCACAAATCCGGATTCCCCCGCCATCGGCCTCCGCGGCCAAAAAGCTAGAATGCCCGCGATGCTGTCCTACGCCTTCCTGACCTTCGGCTCCTTGTTCGCGATCGTCGACCCGTTCGCCGCGATCCCGACCTTCCTCGCGATGACGGCGTCCGATCCCGCGGCGCAGCGCCGGCGCATGGCGCGCACGGCCTGCATCACCTGCGCGGGGGTCATGGCCGCCTTCGCCGCGCTCGGGCCGCTGATCTTCAAGCTCTTCGGCATCACGCTGGCGTCGTTCCAGGTCGCCGGCGGCCTCGTGCTCCTGCTGTCGGCGCTGGACATGCTGCGCGCGCAGAAGTCCCCTTTGAAGGAGACTCCGGAGGAGGTCGCCGAGGGCATGAGCAAGGAGGACATCGCGATCACGCCGCTCGCGGTCCCGCTGCTCGCCGGTCCCGGCGCGATCACGACCTCGATCGTGCTCGCGGGCCGCGCCGAGACGCTCCTGCACAAGGCGGTGTTCTTCGCGCTGATCGCGCTCGTCGCGCTCGCCAGCTACTGGACCCTGACGCTCGCGGCCGAGAGCGCCAAGCGCCTGTCCTCGACCTTTCTCAACATCATCACCCGCCTCATGGGCCTTCTCCTCGCCGCGCTCGGCGTGCAGTTCATCCTCTCCGCGCTCAAGATCGGCTAGAGCGGACATGGGGGATCTCCGCGTCGCCGCCTCCGCGCTCGCTCAGCGCGCGTGGCTTTCGGTCCGCGGCGCGGCGCGCGCGGTCGTCGGCGAGGACCGTCTCGGGCGCTTCCTCGACGCCTCGGGCCTGCGCGCGCTCAAGTACCGCTTCTCCCTGTCGCGCCGGGAGCTGCCCGACGGCGGCACGATCCTCTACCGCCCGCACGACGCCTGCATCGTCGAGGAGGTCTACGACCGCGGCGTCTACTCGGGCGAGACGATCGGGTCCGGAGCGACCGTCGTCGACGTCGGCGCGCACATCGGGGCCTTCTCCCTGCTCGCCGGGCGCCGCGTCGGCCCGAAGGGCCGCGTCCTCGCCTTCGAGCCCTCGCCGAAGACCTACGCGCTCCTCGAGCGCAACCTCCGCGCCAACGGCCTGCCCTGGATCAAGGCGCGGCCGGTCGCGATCGCCGACGCGGACGCGGAAGTCGACCTCTACGTCGCCGACGATCCGGGCAACAACCCGTCGGCGGACACGCTCACGTCGCGGCCGGGACGCCGCGCGGTCCGCGTGCGCACGCTCCGCCTCGACGACGTCCTCGCCGAGGAGAACGTCGAGCGCGTCGACGTCCTCAAGATCGACGCCGAAGGCGCGGAGCTGCGCGTGCTCGACGGCGCCGCCAAGACGCTCGCGCGCACGCGCCGGCTCGTGATGGAGGTCCACCCGCCGGCGGTGGACCCCGCCGAGGTGCGCCGCCGCCTCGAGGCGCTCGGGTTCTCGTGCCGCACCGTGCTCGACTCCGAGCACAGCGTCATCCTCGACGCGGCGCGCGCCTGACCGACGGCGAACGGCTTAACCACAGAGACACAAAGACACAGAGAACGGCGGAGAAATGAAACGACGTTAAACTTTTTTCTCCGTCTCTCTGTGTCTTTGTGTCTCTGTGGTTAATTCCCGTTTCTTCCGTCGGCCGCGACCGCGGCCTCGGCGAAGAGCAGGCCGCCGGCTTCCCGCACGACGTAGCCGAGACCTTCCAGGCGCGAGCGCATCGCGCCCATCTCCGCGGCGCCGCCCTCCACCTCCATCACGAGGCGCGGCCGGCCCGCGAGCAGGCGCGGCGCTCCGTCGAGCACGCGCTGCGCCGCGCCTTCGACGTCGATCTTCACGAGGTCGACGCGCTCGACGCCGAGCTCCTTTAGGATGCCGTCGACCGTCCGCAGCGACACCGGGATCTCGCCGCTGTAGCCCTCCTTGTCGTAGACCAAGGACTGCCCGCCCGAGACGAGCGCGGTGACGTGCAGCGCCGCGCGCCCGTCCGTGTCGGCCGCCGCGGCCTCGACGACGCGGACGTTGCGCAGGGCGTTCGTCTCGACGTTGCGGCGCAGGCGGGCGGCGTTGTCCGGAAAGGCCTCGATCGCGACGACCGAGCCGCCGGGGCCGACCGCGCGCGCGGCGCTCACCGCGAAAAGCCCCTGGTGCGCTCCGACGTCGAGCACCGTCCAGCCGGGGCGCGGGCGGAAGGCCTCCAGCTGCTCGTACGTGCGGTCGAGCAGGAGCTCCTTGGCCAGGAAGCAGGCCGCCCAGACGTCGAGCTCGAAGGACAGGCCGTCGGCCGCGCGCACGCGCGCCGTCCGGCGCGAGAAGCCGAGGCCGCTGACGAAGCCGAGGGCGCCGAGACGCGCGCGGTCCTGGGTCGCGCCGAGGACGCGCGCGGCGACGTAGCGCGCGTAGTAGAGGCACAGGCACAGGAGGCGGACTCCCAGCGCGCCGGACAGCCGGAACTGCGCCGAGACATCGCCCGCGATGTTGCGCAGCGCCTCCATGCGTCCTCTAGCAGACCGCCGCGTCCGCGGGGCGCGCCGCGCCGTCGGCGTGCAGATGCCACAGCTCGAGCATCAGGAGCGCCCAGAGGCGGTAGCCGTGATCGCGCCGTCCCGACTGGTGCTGGTCCCAATACGCGCGCAGGCCGCGCTCGTCGAAGTAGCCGCGCGCGAGCGCGCCGCGCGAGAGCACGCGGTCCGCCCAGTAGTCCTTGAGCGGCCCGCGGAACCAGTCGCCGAGCGGGATGCCGAAGCCCATTTTTCCGCGCTTGAGGATCTGCGCGGGCAGGAGGTCCTTGAACGCCTCCTTGAAGATCCACTTGTGGCCGCGCAGGCCCTTGAGCTTCCAGTCGCCCTTCATGCGGAAAGCGAGCTCGACGAACTCATGGTCGAGGAGCGGCGAGCGGCCCTCGAGCGAGCAGGCCATCGTCGCGATGTCGACCTTCGCCATCAGGCACTCGGGCAGGTAGGTCTTGAAGTCGACGTAGAGCATGCGGTTGACGAAGTCCTCGCCCGCCGCGGCGTCGAAGGCGCGCGCGAGGTACTCGCGAGCCGAGCCGAGCCCGGCGCCGAGCGCCTTCTTGAACTCGGGCGAGTACAGCGCGGGCTTCTCGTCCTCGTGGAAGTAGCCGATCATCTTCAAGTGGCGGCCGGGCAGGTCGTTGAAGACGGCCGAGCGCAGGAAGCGCTTCGCGCGCCACGCCGTGCCGTACGGCGCGTTCCACTCGGGCAGGAACTCGGCGCCCGCGCGCAGGACCGCGAGCGCGGGCGCGGGCAGGGCGTCGGTCACGCGCGCGGCCTTCATCGCGAAGTAGCGGACGTAGCCGGCGAAGTTCTCGTCGCCGCCGTCGCCGTTGAGCGCGACGGTCACGAACTTGCGCGTCTCGCGCGAGACGTAATAGGTCGGCAGGGCCGAGGCGTCGGCGTACGGCTCGCCGTAGTGCCAGGCGAGCTTGGGCAGGACCTCGGCCATCTGCGGCTTGACGACGAACTCGGTGTGCTCGGTCTTGTAGCGCTCGGCGACCAGGCGCGCGTAGCGCGTCTCGGAGAAGCGCTCCTCGTCGAAGCCGATCGAGAAGGTCTTCACCGGCTTGCTCGAGAGCCCGCTCATCAGCGCGACGATGATCGAGGAGTCGATCCCTCCGGACAGGAACGCGCCGAGCGGCACGTCGGAGATCATGCGCAGGCGGGTCGATTCCGTCAGCTTGTCGCGCAGGAGACGCTTGGCTTCCTCGACGTCGTCGGTGACGGGCTTTTGTCCGAGAGGCAGATCCCAATACTTCTCGATCGTCGTTCTGCCGTTCTCCCAAACGAGCGCGTGAGCGGGCGGCAGCTTCTTGACCGACGAGTAGATCGTCTTCGGCGACGGGATGTACTGGAGCGACAAATACATGTCGACCGCGACCGGGTCGACGTCGCGCGAGAGCTCCGGGTCGAGCGCGAACAGGCAGCGCAATTCCGAGGCGAACAGCAGCGTCCCGTCGGGCCGCTCCGCGTAGACGAGCGGCTTCTTGCCGATGCGGTCGCGCGCGACGAAGAGCCGGCGCTTCTTTTTATCCCAGATCGCGAAGGCGAACATGCCGCGCAGCTTCGTCACGCAGGCGGGACCCAGGTCCTGGTACAGCGCGAGGATCGCCTCGGTGTCGGACTTCGTCTTGAACCGATGGCCGCGCGCCTCCAGCTCCGTCCGCAGGGACTGGTAGTTGTAGATCTCGCCGTTGAAGACGATCCAGAGATTCTCGTCGGCATAGGACAGCGGCTGATGTCCCGTGTTGAGGTCGATGATCGCGAGACGCCGCATCGCGAGGCCCGCGGGACCGTCGAGGAAGAAGCCCTCGTCGTCGGGGCCGCGGTGCGCGATCATGTCGTTGGCGCGCTTGAGCGCCGCCCGGTCCGCCGGGCGTCCGCCGCCGTTGACGACTCCGCAGATGCCGCACATGTCAGTTCAGGGCCGGCGCGTGCCGCTTGAGGTACTCGCGGTCCTCGACGGGGAGAAGGCGCCAGGCCATCACAGTGTACACCGCCGATCCCAGCGCGCACAAGGCGACGAAGCTCGGCCAGCCCGTCACGCGCGTGCGCAGCGGCCACACCGCCGCGAACAGGCACGCGGAACCGATCGCCGCCGGGCCGAGGACCTCGACGACGAAGCGGCCCGCGGACAGGTGGAGGATGCGGCGGTGGACGTACCAGACGATGATCGCGGTCGCCACCGCCTGAGCCGCGACCGTCCCTCCCGCCGCGCCGATCAGCCCCCAGCGCGGGATCAGCGCCCACCAGAGGACGCAGCAGACGGCGGCCTGGGTCCACGCCGCCGCCGCCGGCCAGCGTCCGTCGCGGCGGCCGGCCGTCACGACGGTCGGAACGAAAGCGACCACCCCGAAGGATTGGCCGACCGTCATCAGCCGCGCGGGCCACACGCTCGTGTCGCCGAAATGCCCGCCGAGCCAGAGCGACAGGAACTGCGGCATCAGCGCGAAGAACAGCGCGTACGCCGGCGCCAGCAAGGCGAAGAGGACGCGCGTCAGGCGCAGGTACAGGCGCCGGAGCTCGTCGCCGTGCTCCTGCGGAAGCTCTCCCAGGACGGGAAGGAGCGCCGAGGAAACGGAGGACGGCAGCATCTGCAGGCGCTGGAGCAGCCCCATCGGGACGGCGTAGAGCGTGAACTCGGACAAGGAGCGCAGCCCGGCGACGAAGACGCGGTCGCCTTGGCCGCTCAGGAACTGCGCGAGCGGGATGTACCAAAAAGGAACGCTGTAGTTGCGGAACTCCTTCCACGAGGGCCCGCTGCGCGCGCGGCCGCCGCCGCGCAGCAGGCGCCAGACGCCGAGCGCCATCGCGCCCGCGAGCGCGAGCTGGATCCCGACGAACCAGGCCGTCGCCGCGAAGAGGCCGTGGCCGAGCTGGAGCGCGGCCCACACGCCGAGCATGGGCAGGACGGCCTGCGCCAGCGACAGCGCTCCCATGCGCCGGAAGTGCTGGCGGCCTTGGAGCACCGCCGTCGCCCAGGCGCCGACGGCGGAGAAGAAGCCGCCGAGGGCCGCGGCGCGGATCATCCACACGCCGTGGTCGAGGAGCGCCGCCGGCAGGGAGAAGACCCGCGCGGCGAGCGTCGGCGCGCCCGCGAGGACGGCGACGGCCGCCGCCGCCGACCACCCGAGCTGGAGCCGCGCGCCGTAGAACGCGGCCGCGCGCGCGGCGCCGACGTCCTCGGCGGCGGACGCCTCGGCGACGAAGCGCACGACGCCGATGCCGGCGCCCATGTGGAAGAGCATGACCCAGTTCGAGCAGGTCAGCATCAGCAGGTACAGGCCGTAGTTCTCCACCCCGAAGCCGTGGATGATGCGCGGCAGGAGCAGGAAGCTGACGACGACGGAGATGAACTGCGAGCCGCCGCCCCACACGACGCCCCGCGCGAAGCGCGCGCCGCGGCTCACCGGGCCTCCGCGCCGCGGTAGAGGCTCTCGAGCCGGTCGACGACGCGGCCGATCGCGTAGCGCTCGAGGACCTCGGCCCGCGCGGCCGCGCCGAGGCGCGCGGCGAGGCCGGGCTCGGCCTCGAGCCGCCGGATCGCGGCCCGCGCGGCGCCCTCGTCGCCGCTCGAAAAGAGCAGTCCGGTGCGCCCGTCCGCGACGGTCTCCGCGGTCCCGCCGACGCGCGAGGCGAGCGCGGCCAAACCCGTGGACATCGCCTCGAGAAGGGAGTTCGACAATCCCTCCGACGTCGACGGCAGGAAGAAAACGTCCGCCGCCGCGTAGAGCTCGGCCAGATTCTCCCGCGGCTCGAGGACGAGGATGCGCCCCGCCGCCGCCGCGGCCGCCGCGCGGATCGCCGAGTCCTCGGGTCCGGTCCCCGCGAGCACGGCGCGCGCCTCCGGGCCCGCGGCCTCTCCCCAAAGGCGCAGGAACCACGGGAGGCGCTTCTCCTCCGAGAACCGGCCCGTATAAAGGAAGACCAGCGCGTCCTCGCGCCAGCCGAAGGCCGCGCGCAGGGCGCGGCGCCGCGCGGCGTCGGCCGGGGCGAAGACGTCCGCGTCCACGCCGTTGGAGAGCACCTCGACGCGGATGTCGCCGAGATGCTCGCGCGCCTCGGCGGCGAGGTCGGGGACGACGGCGAGGAAGCGCGGGTTCAAGGCCGCGAGCGCGCTCAGCTTCGCGCGGCCGAGCGCCGTCCTCGCGGAGGCCGCGAGCTCGCCGATCCCGCGTCCGCCGCCGAGCTTGACGAGCGCCGGGCGGCCCAGCAGGCGGCCCGCGGCCGCGGCGGCGAGCGCCGGGGAGCCGGCCAGGTGGGCGTGGACCGCGTCCCACTCGGTCCAATGCAGCAGAAGCCAGCCGAAGACTCCGAGCAGGAACGCGAGCGCCTCGACGGCGCCGGCGCCGAGGACGGGCAGGCGGCGAATCGTCACGCCGCGCCGCGTCTCGACGCGGGGCAGGCCCGGGAGCCGGCGCGTGAGGACGACGACGCGGTGGCCGCGCGCCGCGAGGGCGGCCGAGAGCTCGAGCGCCTGGCACTCGGCACCGCCGATCGTCGGCCAAAATCCGGCGCTGACCATGACGAGGGAGAGCGGCTTCATCGAGCGCGCCGGCCGAGGAGGCCGGGCTTCGGGACGAGGCCGTGCGGAAGCATCTGGAGCGGCGTGAAGCCCGCCTCCTTGAACCAGGCGGCGAGCTCCTCCTTCGTGTGATGCCATTGGTACGGCGGAGACAGCCAGTCGAAGTTCTCGACGACGCGCGCCTGGAAGTCGGGATCGATCGAGAAGGTCAGGTACTTGAGCCCGGGCACGACGCCGAGCGCCGCGAGAGGAAAGCAGAGCGCGTAGGCGATCGGCACCGGGAGCCGCGTCGTGAAGAAGCGCAGGAACTCGCTGACGCCGTGGCGCGCGAGGACGATCCACCAGGCCAGCCGCCGGTGCGCGGCGACCCACTCGCGGCCGGAGCGGATCGGATTGGAGGCGAAGTCCTCGTAGCGGCCGGCCTTGCCGTACAGCCAGACCGACAGGAGCCCGTTCGGCTTGACGAGCTCCGCGACCGCGGAAAACGCCGCGCGCGTGTCGGAGGTGTGATGCAGGACGCCTTGGCTGTAGACGACGTCGAAGACGCCCTTGCGAAACGGCGGGCGCAGCAGGTCGCCCTCGACGGCGTGCAGGCGCGGCTCGGCCCGCGCGGCCTCCGCCACGCGGAGAAGGCTCTCGGACATGTCGACCGCGACGACCTCCGCGCCGAGCGCGAGCGCGACCGCGCTGTAGCGCCCCATCCCGCAGCCGGCGTCGAGGACGGCCTTCCCCGCGAACGCCTCGCGCGGGATCATCGTCTCCTCGAGAAAGATCGCCTCGTCGCCGGGCCGCGAGCCGGGATAGCGGAGCCACTCCCAGCCGAAGCTGCGGCGCGTCTTCTCGGCGCGCGCGCCGAGCGGGCCGGCCGGGCGCAGGCGCGGGATTCCGGCCGTGACCGGGTACTCCGCCTTGCAGGTCCGGCACGCCAGCAGGGCCTCCTCGACGTCGGCCTCGTGGCTCGGGTAGCTCTCCAGGCGCGAGAACCCGATCTCGCCTCCGCAGGCGGGGCAGGCGAGAAACCGCAGGAGCGAAAGCTTCACGTCTTCGCGGCCTCCGCGCGCAGCTCCGCGAGCGACAGGCCGAGACGCGACAGCAGGACGAGCCCGAGCCCCGTCACGAGCAGGAACATCGTCATGTGGCAGACGAGCGCGTAGGCGAGCGCCTGCTCGGCGCCGACGCCGAAGCGCCCGATGATGCTCGCGACGACGGCCTCGAAGGTGCCGATCGCGCCGGGCGCGGCCGGGATCGCGGAGCTGGCTCCGGCCCACGAGAGGGTCAGGACGGCGCGCGCGTAGCTCATCTGCCCGCCGAAGCCGAGCGCGCGCGCCCCCGCCCAGTACACGCCGGCGTCGACGGTCCAGAGCAGGAGGCTCCACGCCGCGACCTCGGCCGCCGCGGCGGGCGAGCGCAGGACGGCCGCGCCGAGCACGAGCTGCGCGACGAGCGCGTGCAGCTTCGGCCACGGCCGCAGCGCGCGCTCGATCCAGCCGCCGTCGGCGATCCAGGCCTCGGCCGCCGCGAGCACGACGAGCGCCGCGACCGCCGCCGCGAGGACCGCCGCGGCGCCCGCGCGCACGGCCTCCGGCACGAAGCCCGGCGCGAAGACGGTGGCGACCAGGAAGATCGTGAGCAGCGCCGCGACGTCGAAGGCGCGCTCGACGGCGACGCTCGCCAGGGCCGCGAAGGCCGGAATCCCGAGGCGCCGTCCCGCGAGGAACGCGCGGGCGAACTCCCCGACGCGGGCGAACAGCACGTTGTTGACCGCGATGCCGATCGCCTCGAGGCGCGTGAGCTCCGCGACCGACGCGCCCGGCCGCGCGCGCGACAGGAGCACGCGCCAGCGCGCGCCGCGCACGACGAGGTCCAGCAGGACGATCGCGGCCATCGGCGCGAGCCAGACCCAGTCCGCGCCCGCGACGGCCGCGGCGAGCTTCGCGAATGCGACCTTGCGCAGCGCGAGCCACAGGAACAGCGCCGTGAACGCGACGGCCGTGGCGATCGAAAGCGCTCGGCGCTTCACGCGGCCTCCGCGCGGCGCAGAGCGAGCGCGAGCCAGCCGCCCCAGGCCGCGGCCGTCAGGAGCGCGAGCGCCGTCCAGCCCGTCGGTCGGAAATCGAAGGTCGCCGCGACGGCCGCCGCGGGGTCGGCGCGCGGACCGAGGGAGACCGCCTGAAAGAGACCGTCCGCCGGCAGTATCGGCTCGGGAGCGCCGTTCAGCCACGCCCGCCAGCCCGGATAGAAAGGCTCGGAGAGCTCGAGCGCGGCGGCTCCCGCGGGCGGATAGCCGGCCAGGCGCCAGCGTCCCGCCTCCGCCTGATAGTACTTGAGCTTGCTGTCGAGCGGACGGCCCGCGGCGTCCACGAAAACCGCCGGGGGCCAGGCGGGCGCCCAGTCGACGCCCGCCGCCCCGAGGCGGGCGACGACGCCCGCGCGCGCGAGGCTCGGCGACGGCCAGCGCGAGATATAGACGCGGCTCGCGTCGGCGGCCGGCCGGCCCTCGGCCTGCGCGGCCCAGGCCGGGACTCCCTTCAAATAGAACGCCTCGTAGCCGTTGACGTTGCGCATCCGGTACAGCGCGGCCTTGTTCGGGTTGGCGAACTCCGGATCGGTGATGACGCGGAACGGCCGCCCGGCCAGCTTGTCCGCGATCTCCGGCCGCGCCTCCAGGAACCGCGAAGGATCCTCCGGCCGCAGGAACGCCGCGTCCCAGGCCGCCAGCGGCAGAAGCGCGGCGAGCGCCGCGACCGCGCGGGCGCCCCGCGGCAGCCGGCGGCCGCGCAGGCTCGCGAGCCCCGCTCCCGCCAGGAGCAGGAGGCCCCAGAGCGTCAGGAAAAGCCAGCGCACGGGCGTGCGCAGGTACGACAGGACGGCGAAGCCGAGCACGGCGCGCAGCCACGCCGCGCGCGGGCCCAGGGACAGCAGGACGCCGCTCGCCGCGAGCGCGAGCGCCGACGCGCGCCGGCGCCCGCGCGCGAGGCCGACGGCCGCGAGCGCGAGCGCGACGAGGCCGACGTGCAGCCCGCAGCCCTCGTAGAACTCCGAGAACACGTCGCTCCAGCCGCCGTTGAGCGGAGTGCCGAGCGCGTCCGGGTTCAGCAAGGTCAGCAGCGCGCCGGGAGGCAGGGAGTAGACGCCGCTCATCGGGCCGGTCCAGTCGGAGCGCACGGAGTTGTGCAGGAACTGCGCGGTCAAGGTCCACTGGATCAGCGTCAGCGCGCCCGCGCCGAGGCCCTCGAGCGCCAGGCGCTTGAGCAGGACCCCGCGGCCGTCGCGCAGGACGCACCAGACGGCCATGCCGGCCACATTCACGACGAGGAATTGGCCGTGCCCGGAGAGGAGCTGGAGCGCGATGGCGGCCGCGAGAAGCCCGGGCGCGAGCGACAGCCAGGCGAGCCACAGCCACGGCACCCAGGCCAAGGCGGCGAGCAAAGTCGGGATGCCGGCGGTCACGCGGTAGATCAGAAAAGGCGAAAGGGCGAACGACGCCGCGAGAACGAACGCGCCCGCGCGCTCGACGCGCTGGAAGCGCGCGAGCAGGAACATCCCGACGCCGGCCCACAGGAGGTGCAGGACCTGATCCCACATCAGCGCGCGCGCGACCGGAAAAAGATCGGTCAGCAGGCCGGGCGGATAGAACAGCGCGGCCTGCGGATTGGCCGCGTGCGGCAGACCGAGGAGGATGAAGGGATTCCAGAAAGGCAGGCGCCCGCGCTCGAGAGCGACGGCCGTCACCGAGCGCAGGGGCACGTGGTACGTGAAGAGGTCGCCGTGATTGAAGAATACGGCACCGGAGCGGGCCCAGACCGGGGCGAGCAAGGCCAGGACCGCCGCGCAAAAAATTCCGAGGACGAGCGAGTCCCTACGCGTCATGGCTGAGGCGGGAGAGCCGATGATACCAATAGCCCGCGAAGGCGAGCAACGCGGCCGCGCTGACGAGCGCGCCGATGCGCCAAGACGCCGGGTCGTAGCGCAGGCGCAGGGTCCAAGGCCCGGCCGGGACGCGGTATTTCTGGAACGGCCCCAGCGCCGGCAGCGGCTGCGCGGGAGACGTCCCCGTTCCCGTCTCCAGCGCGGCGCGCCAGCCCGGATAGCGCGGCTCGCTGAGGAACACCCAGCCCTCCCCCTCGTCCGAGATCGTCAATCGGTCCTCGCGCGGGCGCTCGACGAACAGCGGACGGCCCGGCGCGGGCGCGGGTCCGTCCAGCCCGGCGGGAAGCGCCGCGCCGGCGCCGGGGCTCAGCCAATAGGCCGTCGAGACGCCTCCGGCGGCGCGGGAGACGAACCAGAGCGCGCGCGGCTCCGGCACGAGCAGGGGCGTCGGCGGCGGCGGGTCGCGCGTGAGAAGGCGCGACGCCCCGGCCCACGGCAGCCAGGCCGCGGCGGCCGCGGCGCCGGGCAGCCGGAAAAGCGCGTCCATGAACTTCCAGTTCTCGGCGGGAACGAGGGGCTCGCCGAAATTGGCGGCCGCCCGCAGGCGGTACGGCGCGTTTGTGAGGCCGTAGAGGCGCGTTTTCCAGTCGACGACGCCGGCGCCGCGCGACTCCTCGAGCGCGAGCGGGGAGATCAGATACCGCGTCGGTCCCAGCTTTTCCTGCAGCGCGCGCACGAGCGGCCCGGCCGCGACGAAGACGCCGCGCGGGGCGGCCGGCGTCGAGCGCCAGCCGCACAGCAGGAGCTCCGCGGCGAGGGCCGCCGCCGCGAGCGGCGCGCGGCGCAGGCGCGAGAGCCCCGCGCCGACGAGAGCCGCCAGCGGCAGGGACGCGAGATAGGCGAGATTTCCCGGATAGCGCACGAAGCGCAGCGCGCCCGTCGACCAGATCCAGCGCGAGATCGGATTCGACGCGCCGAGGATCAGGACGAGCGCCGCGGTGAGCGCCGCGGCGAGGCCGGCGGCCCGGCGCCGCGGCAGGCGCAGGAAGCCCCAGACCGCGAGGCCGAAGGCCGTCAGGCCCAAGTAGACGCACTTCCACCAATCGACCTCGGGATGGAACGACGCGAGCGGAACGGCGAGCGGCGAGATCCACTGGCGCAGGTCCGCGGCGGAAAACCCCCAGAGGAGCGCCTCCGCCGGGTCGACCCCCGCGGCCCGGCGCGAGTGCGCGGCGAGCTCGAGGGCCGGCAGGAGCTGGGCCGCGGTCAGCGCGAGCGCGAGAAGCCCGGCCGCGAGCCAGCCCGCCGCCCACGCCCCGGACCGGACGGGCGGGCGCGTGCGCAGAACGACGGCCAGCGCGACGGCGACCAGCGCGAGCCCGGGCAGGAAGGTCGGATAGCCCGCGAGGAACATCAGCGCGAGAGCCGCGGCCAGAAGAGGCGGGCGTCGGAACAAAAGCGGAAGGACCGGCGCCCAGGCCAGCGTCGCGAGGTGGTTCAACAGCGGGAGGCGCGCGATCATCAGCCCGCCCAAGGCGAACGACAGGCCCGCGCCGACGCTCGCGCCCCAGCTCAGCCTCAGCGAGCGCAGCCAAAGAGCCGCGAGCCAGCCGGCGAGGAAGAGATGGAGCGCCTGAAAGAGCGCGGTCGCCGTCGCGAAGCCGAAGCAGTCGAAGACGATCGTCGGCGGATAGAACAAGCCGCCCTGCATCGACGCCGCCATGGGCATGCCCAGGTACAGAGACGGCTCCCACAGCGGCGCGCGTCCCGCCTGGATGAGCTGGGCCGGCGACGAGCGCCAGCCTTGGTGCAGATAGGTCAGATCGCCCCAGTACGGCGACAGGCCGCGCAGCCAGATCGGCAGGAAGAGCGCGAGGACCGCCGCGCCGACGACCGCCGCCGCGGCCGCGGCCGGCTCGGCGCCGGACGCGCGCTTCACCGGACCTCCGCGCGCAGGGCCGGACACGTCCGCGACCCGCGGCGGCGAGCGTCGGCGGCGTCCGCGTCGCGGCCCAGCTTTCGGTATGCGGCCTCGAGCAGGCTCCAGTTCGAGACGCGGTACGGATCGAGCGCGGCGGCGGACTCGAGATGCTTGACCGTCTCCTCGAGGCGGCGCGCCGGAGCGCCGCCCGCCGCGGCCAGCGACAGCGCGATCTCGGCGCGCAGGCGCGCCGCCTCCGGATGCGGCACGAGCGCCTCGGAGGACGCGAGGAGCGCGTCCGCCGAGAGCGGCGAGCCGCCCTCCTCGAGACGCTCGACCGCCGCGGCGCGCAGGCGGTCGGCGCGCCAGCCGCGCTCGACCCAGGCGCCGAACGCCGCCGCCGCCCCGAGAGCCAGGACCGTCGCGGGAACCTTCCGCGAGGAGCGAACGGCCGCGGCCTCGTCCGATTCGGGCAAGGTCCAAGCGGCGGAGAGGCAGAAAAGCCAGAACACGCCGGGAACGCTCAGCGGATAATCGACGAGGCCGTGGACGAGCGCCGCGACGACGCCGACGCGGAGGGCCGGTTTTGCGCGCAGGATCAGCACGGAAAGCCCCGCGAGCCAAAGCGCGAGGTAGGGCCAGCCGCGCTCGGCGGCCGTCTCGAGCAGATGCTGATGAGCGAAGATCGAGGAGAGGTCGGGGCGAGTCGGAACGTACGCCGGCAGCGCGTAGGCGAAGGAGCCGGGCCCCAGTCCGAGCCACGGCGCGTCGGCGGCCATGCGCCAAGCCGCGGACCACCAAACGAAGCGGTGCGCGGTCTCCGGCGATTCGAGCCGCGCGTAGGCGGCGATCAGGCACGCGACTCCGATCGCGACCCCGGCCCAGAAGGCCGCCGCGCCCACCGCCCGCCGGTTCAGCGCGAGCGTGACCGAGAGCCCGAGCCACGCGCCGACCGAACGCGACCAGCAAAGGCAGACGATCAGGCCGAGCGCGAGCAGGGGATCGCCGCGCCGCGCCGCGAACGGAAGCAGGAGAAGGATGGCTCCCGCGAAGACGTTCTGGTTCGTGAACGCCGAGGTGGGCCGAGAGTCGCCGTGCACCCGCTGATAGACCGCGAGCAGCACCAGGAGCCAGGCCGCGGCGCGCACCGCCTGCTCGACGCGCGCGCGGTCGTCGGCGTCGAGCAGCGTGACCGCCGGGAACAGCCACAGCCCCGCGGCGCAGGCGGCCCAGGCGGGCAGGGCGTAGGCGGCGACCGGGCTCAGGCGCGCGGACGCGAAGGACAGGAGGGCGAGCGACGCCGCCCAGATCGTCGGCGCGGCGGAGGGCAGCTCGATCCGGCCGCGGACGGCCCCCGCGGCCAGGCGCGCGCCGATGCCGAACGCGAGCAGGAGGAGGACGAGCGACTGGGCCCAGAGATCGAAGGCGCCCCTGAAGAGCAGTCCCGCCGCGATCTGGGCGCCGACGAGAGCCGCGAGCACGGCGGCGTCAGTCGGGCATGATGTGCGTCGTGACGAAGATCAGCAGCTCCGTGCGCTTGCGCGACTGGTCCTTCTTCTTGAAGAGCCAGCCCAGTATCGGGATGTCTCCGAAGAAGGGGATCTTCGAGATCGTGTCGCTGACCGAGTCGCTGATGAGGCCGCCGATGACGATCGACTCTCCGTCGCGGACCAGGACGGTCGTCGTCGCGTTGCGCGAGTCGATGCCCGGGGCTCCGGTCTGCGTGTTCGCCGCGGCGGTGGCCGAGGGCTGGCTCACGTTGGGATTGATGAGGAGCTGGATGCGTCCGTCCGCGTTGATGTTCGGCGTGACCGTCAGCGTGATGCCGGTCGTCACGTAGGTGACGGTCTGCGTCTGCACGCCGGTGGAGGCGACGTTCGCGGTCACGTACGGGATCTGCGTCGTCACGTTGATCGTCGCCGCCTGGTTGTTCAAAGTCGCGATCTTCGGATCGGACAGGACTTTCGCCTTGCCCTCGGAGGCCGCCGCGGTGATCGTCGCGTTGATGATGTAGCTGTTCGTGATGCGGCCGAGCGTCAGCGCGCCGAACACGGAGTCGGCGGGCAGGCTCACGCCCGTGCCGTTGCCGGAGGCGCCGATCGGCAGGAAGCCGCCGCTGGTTCCCGGCTGCAGGAACGTCGCCGGTGCGTTGCTCGTCGTGGTCGCGAAGCCGGTCGGCGAGCCGATGGCCGTGAGGCCCTGCTGGCCGCCGACCGTGCCCGGCTGGGCGCTGTACTGCGACCACTGGACGCCGTAGTTGAAGGACGTGCTCGCGTCGACCTCCACGAGCTTCGCCTCGATGAGCACCTGCGTCGGCCTCTGGTCCAGCTGGGCGACGAGGTTCTCGGTGGCGAGCAGGCCCTCGAGCGTCTCCGTGACGATGATCGAATTGGTCTTCGCGTCGATGGCGGTATTGCCGGAGCGGCCCTCGGCCGTGCGGACCTGGTCGACGACCATCTTGACCGCCTGCGGCGTCGCGTAGTTCAGCGGGATGACCTTCGTGACGGTGGTCCCGGTCGACCGCTGGCGGGTGAGCTCCGCCGGGGTGACGACGCGCAGGACGTTGTCGCCGACCTGCGAGGTCGTCAGCTGCATCATCGACAGGACCGTCCGGAAGGCCTCGTCGAACGGGACGTCGGCCAGGTGGAGGGTCAGCGAGCCGTTGACGTCGGCGCCGTAGATGATGTTGATGCGGGACTTGGCCGCCAAGAGCTTGATCACGTCGCGGATGTCGGTCCCGTCGAAATCGAGCGTGACCGGATCCTTCGGCAGGCGGCTGACCAAGTCGGCATAGATGCGGCCGCCGAGGCGATGCCCCCCGGCGCGGCTGGCCTTGACGGACGTGGGCAGATCGATCCTGCTCTTCGAAGTGTCCTCGTACTGCGCCGTCGCGACCAGTTCCGAGTGCATCTTGCCCGTGAGACCGGCCCGCTTGAAGGCCGCGGCTTCGCCCAGCTTCTCGGGCACCGGCGGCGCCGGCGCCTCGACGGCGAGCGCCGAGGTCGTCGCCGCCCTGACCGGCTTGGTCGGGGGCTCCGGCGTTTCTTCGGCGACGTCTTCGGATTCATCCTCGTCCGCGCGAGCCGCCGGCGCGGCGGGCGCGGAGACGAGAGCGGGCGCCGGAGCGGGCTCTTCGGCGGCAGGCGCGACCGCCGGCGCCGGGGCCGGGGCCGGTGCGGCCGGAACGGGAGCGCTGACCGCCGGGCGCGTCGGCGCTTCGGCAGCCGCCGCCTCGGGCGCAGGCGTCGGAGCGGGAGCCGGAGCGGGAGCCGGAGCGGGCTTGCTCGCGGCCGCGACCGCGGCCGGACGCGGCGCGGAGACTTTTTTCGGAGCGGGCGCCGGGGCGGGCGCGGGCGTCTCCTCCTCGGGAGCCGCCTCCTCCTCCTGTTCTTCGGCCGCCGCCGCGACGGCGGCCGGATGAGCGGCCGGGCTGACGAGCTGAACTCCAAGCCCGTTGGGCAGCGCGCTCACCTTATATCCGGCCGTCTTCATCAGATCCAAAACGATGCGCGTGATGAACTTCGGCTGGGTCTGGAACTGGCTCGAGCGCACCTTCAGCAGGATCTTGCCCGCGCCCTTCGTCGAGCCGGCGGGAGCGGCGTTCTTGGTGTCGATGAGGTCCAGGATCAGGCGCGGCGGGGTCACGGTCATGAAGCTGTTGTACTGGACGCCCGTGCTGAGCTTCACGGCCACGAAATCGTCCGAGATGTCCACGCCTTGGAAGATCGCGGGGCCCGCCGCGGCTTTCGCCGCTTCGGCGGCGAACGCCGCCTGCGGCGCCGCAAGCGACGCGGCCAGCAGAGTCGCGAGCGCCCTTTTGAAATCGTGCCTGGTCATGGTCTTCTCCCGCCCTGCATCAGGGGTTCTTTCCTTCGCCCGCCTCGGCTTCTCCAAGCTTGAAAATCTGGACGTCCTTTTCGGGGGTGATCAGCTCCACGCGTTTCTGCTTCACTTTGATGTGGCCGGTGATCCCCCCGGGCACGACCTTGGAACTCTCGTCGTAGAGCTTGCCGCCTTTCAGCATCAGCGTGGCGCCGTAGTCGGTCGCGAACATCGCGAAATCCGTCGCGCGGTCCTTCATGATCGCGCGCAGCTGGAGGGAGTGGATGTCGATCGGCTCTCCTTTGTGGTGGGCGGCGCCGCTGCCGCCGACCGACGCCGGCATGAACGGATCGCGGTAATGGTCGCCCGTGTAGAGAGTCGAAACCGTGTTGGTGCTCATGCCCAGGGCCAGAGCCGACGGAAGGGGGACGTCCGACTGGACGGGGGCGCTCGACGCCGAGACGGCCGCCGCCGGCGCGGACGGCGCCGCCGCCCCGAGCGCGGGGAGAACGGCCAGGAGCGGCAGGAGCAGGGCGATCATCCTTTATATTGGTACGTGATCAGGGTGAATTGGACGGTCATCTGTCCGTCGCCGCCGGGCGCCGGATAGGTGACGTCTTTTATGTTGAAGATGCGCTCCTCGAGCGCCACGGCCGCGAAGAATTTCCCGATGCTGTGGTAGCTCCCCTTGATCGTCATCGGGAAATAGAGCTCGATGAAGTACTGCTGCTGCTTGGGCGTGCCCGGGGAGAAGTTCTGGATCGAGACGTCCTGCCTCGCCGCCAGGGACGAGAGCGTGTTCAAGATGTCCGGGACCGACTTCGTCTTGGGCAGGCGCCTCTCGGCCTCGACGGCCTCCTGGTTCAGTATGGCCAGCTCGTCCTGCAGGTGCTTGAGCCGCGACGCCTGCGCCTCGGCCTTCTGAATCTTGTTCTCGATCTCGCCGATCTGCTGGGTCAGCTCCTCCTTCTTCTGCGCGATCGGCAGCCAGAAGAACTGGACGTAAACCCCCGCGCCCACGAGGAACAGAACCGCCCCCACCGCGATGTACTGCTGGTGCTGCTTGGAGATCTGGATCGCCATGTCAGAGTTTGACCGTGTACGCCGCGTTGATCGTGAAGGAGTATGAGTGCGCCCCGCCGTTGACCGAAAGGAGCTCGACGTTCAGGAAATTCCCGCTGCTCTGGAGCGTCCGCATCCACGTCGCGATGTCGTCGCTGTTCAGCGCGGTGGCGCTGATCGCCAGCTTGACGGAGTTGTTCGCGGTCGACGTCGTCGTCAGGTTCGTCACGCGGACCGTCGCCGGGACCGTGCGCGCGAACTCCGACATGAAGTAGGGATAAAAGGCGCGGCCCTTCAGGAGATCCTCGATGACGTCGAGGCGGGAGTGCACGGCCTTCGCGGCCTTCTCGAGATCCTCGACCTGCCCGACGATGGCCTTGAGCTTCTCGAGCTTCGCCTCGTCGTACTTGTAGTCGTTCTGAAGATGGAACAGGCTGAACCAGTGCGACAGCGAGACCAGCACGAGGATCGTGGCGACGAGCGCGCCGATCGCGGAGAATTGGAGGATCAGCTGGCGCTGGCGCGCTCGCGCCAGAAGCTCGATCGGGACGAGGTTGACCTTGATCATCGCCTATTCCCAATCCCGGTTGCGGCGCAACGCGAGGCCCATCGCGACCCCGAACGTCGGCCGGATCTCCGCCGGAACGGCCTCGGCTCCCTTCACGAAGGAGAACGGATCCAGGACGGCGACCGGGACCTTGAGCTCGTTGGCCAGATGCTTGTCGAGATTCTTCACGCGCGCGGAGCCGCCCGCCAGGTAGATCCGTCCGATCGTGCGGTCCGGGCCCTGCGACAGGTAGAAGTCGACCGAGCGGTGGACCTCGCCGACGAGATCGCGCGCGACCTGGCCGAGCGCCTGCGAGACGCCGAGCGCCTCGCGGTTCCCCGTCGACAAAGCCTTCTCCTTCTCGGCCGGGTCGATGATGAGGCCGAAGGATTTCTTGAGCTCCTCCGCCCGCTGCGGCTCGCACTGGAAGGCCTTGATGATGGCCTTCGACATCGTCTGGCCGGAGATGAAGACGTCGCGGACCACGCGCGTCACGCCGTTCTCGACGATGGAGAGGTTCGTGACCATGTGGCCGATATTGAGGTAGAGAGCCGCCCCGGTCTCCTTCTCGTCCCGGATCTGCTCGTGGACGTTCTCCAAGGCGAAGCTGTCGACGTCGACGATCGTCGGATGGAAGCCGCAGGCCTCCAGGATCTCGAGGCGCGAGGCGACGAGATCCTTCTTCGCCGCGACCAGGACCGTCTCCATCTTCTTCTGGCCGTCCTCGACGATCTCGCCCAGGATGTGGAAGCCGAGCTGAACCTCGTTGATGTCGAAAGGGATGAACGGCTCGGCCTCGGTCGTCAGCGTCGCCTGCAGCTCCGTCTTCGTGAGCCGCGGGAACTTCACGTAGCGCACGATCACCGCGTTGCCCGAGAGCGACGCGGCCGCTTCCTTGATCTTCAGCGCCTTCTCGATCTGGAAGGCGCGCAGGGCGTTGACGATGACGACCTTTTTCTCGTCGGGAGTCGCGTCCGCCTTCGCGTTGATCGGGAGGTAGCCCCAGGCTCTCAGCGACCACGTCTGGCCTTCGAGCTTGAGCAGGACCACCTTGACGGCGTAGCTCCCGACGTCGATGCCGACGATGTCGCGGGGACCGACGAAAATTTCGGCGTACCCTTTCAGGGCGCCGAGCTTCGCCTTGACGTCTTCAAGTTTGACGGCCATCGTTCATTCGCCCATGAAAAAAGCGCCGAGCTCCCGCGATATGCCCTGCGGGCCGGACTCGGCGCGTTTTGAACGGCTTCGAGTTATAACAGGTTTGCCCATGACTGTCAAGGTGCGGCCACCGAACCGGCGCGCGGCGTCGTCTCGCGTAAAAAAAAACACCGGCCAGCCCCCATGCAGGCGGGCCGGACTCGGCGCGTGAATGAGTGATAACAGGTTTGCTCGGATTTGTCAAGACCCGCGGCGGCCGCGGACCTCGGACCCCCCGCGGGCGACTTTTGATATAATCGCGCGGTGAAGGCGATCCTCTTCGATTTCGGCGGAACGCTCGACGCGGACGGCGCGACCTGGCTCGAACGCTTTTACCCTCTTTATAAGGGAAGCGGCATCAATGTCGGTCGCGATCGATTCGACCGCGCTTTCTACGACAGCGACGACGCTCTCCCCGCGCGCCACGCGCTCGAGGGGCTCGACTTGGAGCAGACCGCGCGCCTCCAGGCGTCGGGAGTCCTCGGCGCGCTCGCGCCTGAGCGCGCCGACCTGGCTCCGGGGATCGCCGCGCGCTTCGCCGCCGACAGCCGGCGGCAGTTCGAACGCCTGAAGCCGCCGTTGGACCGCCTCGCGCGGCGCTACCGCCTCGGCGTCGTCTCGAATTTCTACGGCAACCTCGACGGAGTCCTGCGCGCCGAGGGGCTGCGCGGCTTCTTCGGCGTCGTCGCCGACTCCGGCGTCCTGGGCGCGGCGAAACCGGCTCCCGGGATATTCCTCCACGCCGCTCGCGCGCTCGGCTGCGGCGCGGGCGACTGCCTGATGGTCGGCGACTCGCCCGCGCGCGACGTCGCCGGGGCGCGCGGCGCCGGCATGAAGAGCGTCCTCGTCTGCGCGCGCGCCGAGGCGCCCGCCGCCGGCCAGGACCGGACCGTCGCTTCGGTCGCCGAGCTCGAGGCGGCGCTCGGATGAGCCTGCCGGCCGGCGTGATCGCGGCGGGCGCGGGCTCGCGCCTGGCCCGCAGCCATCCCGGCGCGATCAAGCCGCTCGTCCCGGTCGCGGGGCGGCCGCTCGCGCACTGGGTCGTCGACGGCCTGCGCGGCGCCGGGGCGCGCCGCATCGCGGTGCTCGCGAACTCCCGCGGGGCGGGCTTGGCGCCCAGCCTGAGCGCGGCCTTCGGCGACGTCGTCTTCGATTTTCTGACCGCCGACACGGCGTCGTCGTACGAGAGCTTTCGCCTCGTCGCCCGGCGCCTCGCCGAGACCGACGCCGCCTTTCTGATCAGCACGGTCGACGCGCTGATCCCGGCGGCCGACATCGCCCTCTTCTGGCGGCGCTGCGTCGCGGCGCGGACCGCGGCGGGGCTCGCGCTGACCGCCCACGTCGACGACGAGAAGCCCCTCTGGGCCGACGTCGACGCCGGCGGCTTCGTGACGGCGCTCGGCGACGAGGCCCGCGCGCGGACGGTCGCGACCTGCGGTCTCTACTACCTCACGCGAGAGTCGGCCGCGCGCCTGCCGGAACCCTCGGCCCACGCGCGCCTGCGCGATTTCTGGAGCGCGCTCGCGGCCTCCGGAACGCGCGTCCTCGGCACCGAGCTCTCGAAGACCCTCGACGTCGATCGCCCCGAGGACGTCGCCGCGGCCGAGGCCTTCCTGGCGGCGGAGGCGCCGCGATGAGAGCGCTGGGGATCTGCCGCGAAATCCAGAACTCGCCGAACCGCGAGGACGACGACGCCTTGATCCTGCGCGCGGTCATGGAGCACCTGTCCATCCTCAAGATCTCCTGCGTCCTCGTCTCGCCGGAGGAGTTCGACCGGAGCGACGCGGCGGGATTCGACCTGCTCGTCCCGATGTGCGAGGCCTACCCCCGGCTCATGCGGCTCGAGCGCGTCGAGGCCGAGACCGGGGTTCTCATGGTCAATCGGCCCGGCTCCGTGCTGGGCTGCTATCGAACGCGCATGCTCGACTCGTTTTCGCGGACGCCGGGCCTGCGCTTCCCGCCGACCGCCGTGCGGCGCACGACCCCCGCGGCGAACGCGGCGCCGCCGGACTTCGAGGCGCCGGACGGCTATTGGGTCAAGCGCGGGGACGTCCACAACACCTGCGCTTACGACGTCGTGCGCGCCCGGGATTGGAGCGGGGTCGACGCCGCGCGCGCCGAGTTCGAAAGCCGCGAGATCACGGACATGGCCGTCCAGCGCCACGTCGACGGCGACCTGATCAAGTTCTACGGGGTCGGTCCGGGGCAGTGGTTCACGTGGTTCTACCACGATCCGGCGGGCGCGCGGCGCCTTCCTTTCGCGCTCGACGATCTCGCGGAGCAGGCCGCCCTCGCCGCCGCCGCCGTCGGCGTCGAGGTCTTCGGCGGCGACGCGATCGTCGCTCCCGACGGCGGGCTCCTCGTCATCGACATCAACTCCTGGCCGAGCTTCGCGCGCGTGCGCGGCGAGGCGTCCGCGCAGATCGCGCGCCGTCTTCGGTCCCGCCTGCGCGAGGCGGCCGGCGGAAAGGCGCGCTCATGACGACGAACGCCGTCGCCGAGACGCCCTACGCCGCCGGACCGAAATCCGCCGCGCTGTTCGCCGAGGAGCAGCAGTACATCGCTCCCGGCCTCCAGACGATCGCCCTCTACGCGCAGATCGCCGTCGAAGGCGGCCGCGGAGCCGTTCTGCGCGACGTCGACGGACGCGAATATCTGGACCTCGTCGCGGGGATCGGCGTGGCTTCGCTCGGCTACGGACATCCGGAGTGGGCGAAGGCCGTCGCCGAGCAGGCGGCCAAGACCGCCGTCGGCTCGTTCACGTCGGCGCGCCGGCTGAATTTCCTGAAGACGCTCGCGGCCGCGACGCCGAAGGGGCTGACGCGCTGCCAGCTCTACAGCTCGGGCGCGGAGGCCGTCGAGGCCGCGCTGCGGCTCGCCAAATCGAAGACCGGCAAGTTCGAGGTCGTCGGCTTCTGGGGCGGCTTCCACGGCAAGACCATGGGCGTGATGGGCCTGCTCAACGACGGCTTCAAGAACTCCTACGGCGCGATGGCCCCGGGACTTCATCTCGCTCCCTATCCCGACAGCCGCCGCTGCCCGTTCGGGACGAAGGAGGCGCACGACTGCGGCGCGCACTGCCTGTCCTTCCTGCGCGAGATGCTCGCGCGCGAGACGACGGGCTCGGTCGCCGCGATCATCCTCGAGCCCGTCCAGGGCACGAACGGGAACGTCGTGCCGCCGCCCGGCTTCTTCGCCGGCGTCCGCGCGCTCGCGCGCGAGCTCGGCGCGCTCTTCGTCTCCGACGAGATGATCACGGGCTTCGGCCGGACCGGCCGCATGTTCGGCTGCGATCACGAGGGCGTCGTCCCCGATCTCATGACGATCGGCAAGGGCTTCGGCGGCGGCTTCCCCGTCTCCGGCGTCGTGACCTCGAGCGAGATCGCGGCGGCGAAGCCCTGGTCGAATCCCTCGGGCTCCTCGTCCAGCTACGGCGGCAACCCGCTGGCCGCGGCGGCCTGCGACGCGACGCTCTCGGTCATCCTCCGCGAGAAGCTCGTCGAGAATTCCGCGCGCGTCGGCGACGCCATGCTGAAGGCCCTTCGGCGCCTCCAGGCCGACGAGCCTCTGATCGGCGCCGTGCGCGGCCGCGGGCTCATGCTCGGCGTCGACCTCGTCTCGCCGAAGGACGGCGCGCCGCTCGACAAGGCCCTGTGCCGCGAGGTCTTCGAGGAAGGCCTCAAGCGCGGCGTCCTCACGATGGCCTACAATCCGAGCCTGCGCATCAACCCGCCGCTCGTCATCTCCGAAGCCGAGGCCCTGCGCGGCCTCGAGCTGCTCGGCGAGTCCCTGCGCGCCGTGCGCCGGAGGCGCGGCCTCTGATCCGGCGCGCCGCCATCGCCGGCTTCGGCGCCGTCGCCGAAAACGCCCATCTCCCCGCGCTCGCGGGCCTCGGGGTCTCCGTCGAGGCGGTCTTCGATCCGTCCGAGGCGCGCCGCGGCGCCGCGGCGCGCCTCGTCCCTTCGGCCCGCGTCTACGGCCGGCTCGACGAGCTCCTCTCGTCCGAGAAGTCGCTCGACGTCCTGATCGTCTGCGCTCCGCCGAAGTTCCACGGCGCGGCCGCGCTCGCGGGGCTGAACGCCGGGCTCCACGTCCTCTGCGAGAAGCCGCTGACGCTCGACGCCGCGGTCCTCGACGACATCCGCGCCGCGGCCGGAGCGCGCGGCCGCTGCGCGTACTCGGTCGACAACTGGGCCCACTCGCCGCAGTGGGCGAAGCTCCTCGGGATCGCCGGCGCGGGCCGCCTGGGGACGGTGCGCCATGCCGAGATTCACGTCCTGCGCCGCCGGCCCGCCGTCTCGGCGCTGCCTGGCGATTGGCGCCGGGACCCCGCCGTCGCCGGCGGCGGCATCCTCGTCGATCACGGCTGGCACGGCCTCTACCTGATGCGCCGCCTCCTCGGCGACGAGCTCGAGCTCGCGGCGACGACGCTCGAGCCCGACGGCGGCGCCGACGAGGCCGCGACCGTGCTGCTGCGCGCGCCCGGCGCGGCCGGCACGATCCATCTCTCCTGGCGCGCGGCCGAGCGCTCGAACGCGGCTTTCGTCGCGGGCGAGGCGGGGACGGCGGAGCTGCGCGACGACGAGCTCGTCGTCAAGGCCGGCGGACGGGAGGAGCGGATCCATTTCCCGGAAAAGCTCTCCGCCGGCTCGGCGCATCCGGCCTGGCTCGCGGCGATGTGGCCGGCCTTCGAGGCCGAGTGCGCGGGGCGCGGGCGCGGGAAGAATCTGGACGAGGCGGAGTTCTGCCTGCGCACGATCCTGTCCGCCTACGGCGCCTCCGAGGTCTCGCGTGTCTGAGCCGCGGCGGCCCGCCCTCTACGAGCGCGCGATCCTCTGGGTCGCCCATCCGGCCGTCCTTTGGCAGCGCGTGGGCGGCATCACGGTCTTCGAGCGCCAGCTGTTCACTGCCGCGCGCGCCGGGATCAAGACTCTCTGGATCGCCACGCACCGCCCGGAGACCATGCCCGCCGGACTGCGCGCGCCCGAGGGCCTGGAGACGCGCTGGGTGCCGAAAGGCGCCGGAGAGCTCGCCGAGTGCGCGCCGCCCTATCTCGGGCTCTCGGCCGACCATTTCCTGCGCGTCGAGACGCTCGCGCTCGCCGCGCGCACCGCCTGCGCGGACTCGATCTCCTACGAGGACGCGTCGGGCCTCGGCGTCATCCAGATCGTGCTGGCGCGCGACGAGACGATCTCCCGCCACAAGCAGACGCTTCCGGAAAGCTCCTACCGGCGTCTCGAGGCGCCGCTCAACGGAGAAGCGACCCTCGATTGGCTCATGACGGCCGGGCTCAAGCGCGAGGACGGCTTCATGGCGCGCCATTTCGACCGCCACATCTCCCTGTCGATCTCGCGCCTGCTCCTCGACACCGCGGTCACGCCGAACGCGATGACCGTCGCCAGCACGCTCCTCGGCCTCGCCGGGTCCGCCCTCTTCCTCGGCACGACGCGGGCGTGGTACATCCCGGGCGCGCTGCTCGTCTGGCTCCACTCGGTCCTGGACGGCTGCGACGGCGAGCTCGCTCGGGTTCGCTTCCAGGAGAGCGCGTTCGGCGCCGACCTCGATTTTTGGGGGGACAATCTGGTCCATCTCGCCCTGTTCACCTGCCTCGGCGTCGGCTTCTGGCCGGACAACGGCGCGCACACGCTCGCCCTGGCCGCGGTCGCCGATCTGGGCGTGCTCGCCTCGGCCGGGACCGCCTGGCAGCATCGGCGCGCGCGCCGGCGCGCGGGCGCCGCGGGTCCCGAGACCGGGGTGATCGACGAGCGTCCGGGCGCCGGCATCGACTCCTGGCTCGCGCGCCTCCAAAACACGCTCGCCCAGCGCGACTTCATCTATCTTCTCGTCGTCCTCGCCTTCGTCGACTGCGTCTACGAATTCCTGTGGGCCGCCGCCGTCGGCGGCCTGCTTTACGCCGCGATCATGATCCATCTCAGGAGAGCCTATGGAAACGAAGAACCCCGCGCGGCGCATCCCGCCGGCTAAGGGCCGGCTCGGCGTCCTTCTTCCGGGCATGGGCGCCGTCACGAGCACCTTCATCGCCGGCGTCGAGCTCGTCAAGAAGGGCCTCGGCAAGCCCGTCGGCTCCGTGACCCAGCTGCAGACGATCCGCCTCGGCAAGCGCTACGAGAACCGCGCGCCGCTGATCCGGGATTTCGTGCCGCTCGCGTCCCTGGGCCAGCTCGTGTTCGGAGGGTGGGACCTGTTCCCCGACGACATGTGGACCGCGGCGACGAAGGCGGAAGTCCTCGAGAAGCATCGGCTGGAGCCGGTCCGGAAGGAGCTCGAGGCGGTCAAGCCGATGACGGCCGTCTTCGATCCGGCCTACGTCAGGAATCTGAAGGCGACTCACCGCAAGAAAGGGAAGACGAAGTGGGACCTAGCCGCGCAGGTCATGGCCGACATCGCGGCCTTCAAAAAAGAAAACGGCTGCGATCGCGTCGTCATGCTCTGGTGCGGCTCGACGGAGATCCTGCCGGAACGCACGGCCGTCCACGAGGACCTCGAGGCGTTCGAGCGGGGCCTCAAGGATTCCGCCCCCGAGATCCCGCCGTCGATGATCTACGCCTACGCCGCGCTCAAGTCGGGCGTCGCCTACGGCAACGGCGCGCCGAACCTCTCGGCCGACATCCCGGCTCTGGTCGAGCTCGCCGCGCTGACCGGGACGCCGATCATGGGCAAGGACTTCAAGACCGGCCAGACGCTGATGAAGACCGCGATCGCGCCGATGCTCAAGGCGCGCATGCTCGCGCTCACCGGCTGGTACTCGACGAACATCCTCGGCAACCGCGACGGCGAGGTGCTCGACGACCCGGGCTCGTTCAAGACGAAGGAGAAGAGCAAGATGTCCGTGCTCGACACCATCCTGGAGCCCGAGCGCTACCCGGACCTGTACGGCCACTACCACCACAAGGTCCGCATCGACTATTATCCCCCGCGCGGAGACGCCAAGGAAGGGTGGGACAACATCGACATCCGCGGCTGGATGGACATGCCGATGCAGATCAAGATCAACTTCCTGTGCCGGGACTCGATCCTGGCGGCGCCGATCGTTCTGGACCTGGTCCTGTTTCTCGATCTCGCCAAGCGCGCCGGCCTCAAGGGCATCCAGGAGTGGCTGTCGTTCTACTTCAAGAGCCCGCAGTGCCGCGAGGACCTCAAGCCCGAGCACGACCTGTTCATCCAGCACCTGAAGCTGAAGAACACCCTGCGGATTCTGATGGGGGAAGAGGTTCTCGATCACTCCGGCCTCGACTATTACGACCCGGAGCGTGGCGCCGCCGCGCCCGCGCCGGCCCCCAAGCCGGCCGCGCGCAAGCGCGTCTTGGCCAAGACCGGCCGCTGAGCCCTCGGCCGCCGCGCCGATATGCCGGTATAAGGAAAAGCGGGCCCGCGCTTTTCCATGTCCCCGAGGCTGATTTTGTATACTCCAAGCTCCGGTGACCAAGTTCCTTATGAACGCCCTAATTGCGGCGACCTTGTCGTCCCCTGTAGCGGCGCAAACGAGCTCGACAGCGACAGCCGCAACGCCCGTCCCGCCGACGATCTCGACGACCGCGCCGACGGCGGTCTCCTCGGCCGCCGTCTCCGCCTCGGCGCCGCGCGCGTCGACCTCGACGGTCTCGGCGCCGGCCATTTCCTCCGCGTCCGCGCACGCTCTCGCTATCTCCACCGCGACCCTCTCCGCCTCGACCGCGGCCCCCGTCGGCCTGTCGCCCGCGATCGTTCCCCGGCCCTGGGTGATCGGCGACATCAAGGCCTCCGGCCTCAAGAACGTGCGGTTCAGCACGATCCGCGGGCAGGTCAAGGCGCGCAAGGGCGACCTCTACGACCGCCCGGACCTGGACAAGGACATCCAGGCTCTCCTCGGGCTCGGCGAGTTCGACCACGTCGGCGCCGAGATCACCCTGCTCGACAAGCCCGTGCCTGCCAACTTCCGCAAGGTCGCGGGGACGGATCGGCAGATCCTTCTGACCTTCACCGTTCAGGAAAAGCCCGTCATCCGGAAGCTCACCGTCTCGGGCAACAAGGGGCTCTCCAAAGGCACCGTCTTGGACGAGGTGACGCTCAAGCCGACGGACCCCTACGACCGCTACAAGCTCGAGGAGGACCGCAAGAAGATCGTCGACAAATACCGCGAGAAGGGCTATCTCGACGCGTCCGTCGAGACCGAGGTCAAGACCGATACCGCGACGCACAAGGTCGACGTCAACTTCAAGGTCTCCGAGGCCCAGAAATCGCGCATCGAGTTCGTCGAGATCGCCGGCGTGAAGGCGCTGAAGCCGCGCAAGATCCTCGGGCTCATGAAGAACCGCTACCACAAGGTCTATTTCGAGAAGGACCTCGCCGAGGACCTCAAGAAGATCGAATCCGAGTACAAGAACAACGGCTACCTCGACGTCCGCCTCTCGACGCCGGTGATCTCGCTCTCGCCCGACAAGACGCGCATCTCCATCGCGCTCGGCCTCGTCGAGGGCCGCTCCTATCGCTTCGGCGACACGACCTTCTCCGGCTATCTCGTCTTCAAGTCCACCGAGCTCTATCACGTCGTCGACTACAAGCGCGGGAAGGTCTTCAACCAGCAGAAATACGAGGACACGATCCGCGCCGTCCAGGAGCTCTACGCCGACGTCGGCCGCCTGCGCGCGCGCGTGACGCCGGTCAAGACGCTGAACCCGAAGACGGACCTCATGGACGTGCGCTACGAGATCGTCGAGGGGCCGGTCTCCTACGTCGACCACGTCGACGTCGAGGGCAACAAGGCGACGAAGACGCGCGTGCTCAAGCGCGAGTGCGTGATCAAGCCCGGCGAGCGCTTCTCCGCCGCGCGCGTGAAGCGCTGCCGCGAGAAGATGATGAATCTCGGCTTCCTCGACGAGGTCCAGCCGGACATCCAGCCGTCCCCGACGGACCCGGACAAGGTCGACTTGACCTTCGACGTGACCGAGGGCAAGCCCGGCATGCTGACGGCCGGCGCGGCCTACTCGTCCGTCGACGGCCTGATCGGCACGCTGTCGGTCTCGCACATGAACCTGTTCGGCCAGGCGCAGCGGCTGTCGATGCAGTGGTCGTTCGGCAAGCGCGTGCAGGACTACACGCTGAGCTGGACCGAGCCGTGGGTCGGCGACCGCGCGATGAGCCTCGGCTTCGACCTGTTCGACACGAAGCGCGTGACGCCGTTCGACGGCGACCTGTCGGCCTACGTCCTGCGCCGCACCGGCGCGGGCGCCCGCCTGGGCCCGCGCTTCGAGGACGACCGCTACCAGCTGAGCCTCAGCTACACGATCCAGCAGATCAAGATCGACAACATAGACTCGGCGCAGAACTTCAACGGCCAGCTGACGCCCGGCACCAGCATCCAGTCCGTCGTCGGCGCCGAGATCGCGCGCGACACGCGCGACAGCATCTGGGACCCGACGCGCGGCACGCGCAACGGCGTCGGCGCGCAGCTCTCCGGCGGGCCGCTCTTCGGCGACCTCAACTACATCAAGCCCTCGTTCTCGAACCAGGGACACCTGAAGCTCTTCGAGGCCGTGGACGACTGGCCTTTCGTGCTGTCCCTGTACAACCGCGGCGGCTACGTGACGCAGTTCGGCTCCTCGCAGAACGTCCCGGTCCAGGACCGCTTCTTCGTCGGCGGCCAGGACTCCCTGCGCGGCTACTCCCCGAGCGGCGAGGCCGGCGCGCCGGACGGCGGCGTCATCTACGACGTCGCCAACCTCGAGTTCGGCTTCCCGCTCGCGCGCGAGCACCACAAGAGCATAGTCAAGATCGTCGTGTTCGCCGACGCCGGCGGCTCCTGGGACACGGTGAACCAAGTGTCGGACCGCTTCGGCGGCAACACGACGGACCTCAAGAGCGACGTCGGCGTCGGAATACGCTTCGTGACCCCGGCGTTCCCGATCCGCCTCGACTACGGCTACGGGCTCAATCATCAGCCGGGCCAGAAGGTCTACCAGATCAACTTCGGACTCGGACCCCTCTTCTAATGAAACGAATCGGTCTTGCCGCGGTCGTCCTCGCGCTCTGCGCCCCGGCGCGGGCGATCGAGCTGTCTCTGGAGGAAAACCGCGCGGCGCGCGGCAGCGTGGGCTTCGTCGACATGCAGCGGGTCTTCGCCGAGAGCCCGGACTCCGCGCGCGCCAAGGAGAGCTTCGACGCGCTCGTGCGCGAGGCCGAGGAGCGGGTCAACCTCAAGAAGGCCGAGCTCGTGAAGATGCGCCAGGAGCTCGCCGCGGCGAAGGCCGAACGCGAGCGCCTCTCGAAAGCGGCGGCCGTGGCGCCTCTTCCTCCGCCGACGCCGGCGCCGCGGCCGCCGGCCGCTTCGACGCCGGCGCCGGCGGCGCCGTCCGTTTCCAGCGGGAGCGCGCGCGGCGCGCCGGCTCCCGCCGCCCTCCCCGGCCTTCTCCCGCTCGACAGCCTGCTCGCCGCGCCCCTCTCCACGACGACCGTCGCCGTGTCGACGCGGGCGGCGGCTGTCGCCCTTTCGACGTCCGCCGCCGCGGTCGCCCTCTCGACGTCTGCCGCCGCGGTCGCCCTCTCGACGCGCGCGGCCTCGATCGCCGCGTCGACCTCGACGGCCTCGATCGCATCGTCGCCCTCCGCCGCCTCGGTCGCCGCGTCCACGGCCGCCGCCGCCGGCGCCGCCGCGACCGGCCCGAGCCTCGCCGAGCGCGTGCTCGACCTCGACCGCAAAATCCTCGGCCTCCAGGGCGACCTCACGAAGAAGGAGGAGGCCTACGCGCTCGAGCGCGGCGAAACCGACCGCGGCCTGGTCAGCATCGAAGGCCGCAAGACCGACCAGGTCCTCGCGCGCGTCTACCGCGCGATTACCGAGGTCGCGCGTCAGGAGGGCCTGAGCATCGTCATCGACAAGTCCGCGATCCTCTACGGCCATCGCGGCGTCGACCTGACCGACAAGGTCCTTCAGTACCTCAGGAGCTCGCAGCCATGAAGACACTCCCGCAGCCCAAGACCGTCGCCGAGATCGCCGCGCTCGTCGGCGGGCGCGCGGTCGGCGACGCCGGCCACGTCGTCGAGTCCGTCGCGGAAGTCTCCGCCGCGGGACCGAAGGACGTCGCGACCCTCCACAACATGAAGTACGCCGCGCAGGCCGCGGCGGCTCCGGCGGGCTGCCTGCTCGTGCCGCCGGCGGCGGCCGACGCCCCGTGCGCCGCCAAGGCGAAGGTCGTCGTCGAGGACCCCCAGGCCGCCTTCGCGGTCCTTCTCGCGCTCGTGGACGGCGCCAATCGCGCGAAGGTCGTCCCGGGCGTCAGCGCCAAGGCCTCGGTCCACGCCCACGCGAAGCTCGGCGCCGGCGTCGTGATCGGCGACTTCGTCGTGATCGAGCGCGGCGCCCAGATCGGCGACAACACCGTGCTGATGCCGCAGGTCTACGTCGGCGCGGACGCGCGCATCGGCCGCAACTGCCTGATTTATCCCCAGGTCGTCGTGCGCGACGAGTGCGAGATCGGCAGCCGCGTCACGATCCACTCGGGCACGGTCATCGGCGCCGACGGCTTCGGCTTCACGACGGACAAGAAGACCGGCCGCCACACGAAGATCCCGCAGATCGGCAACGTCGTGATCGGCGACGACTGCGAGATCGGCGCGAACGTCACCGTCGACCGCGCGACGCTCGGCTCGACGATCATCGAGCCCGGCGTCCAGATCGACAATCTCGTGCAGATCGCCCACAACGTGCGCGTCGGCCGCGACAGCGTCGTCGTGTCGCAGGTCGGCATCGCGGGGTCGACCACGATCGGCCGCAACGTGATCCTCGCCGGCCAGGCCGGCGTCGCCGGCCACCTGACGATCGGCGACGGCTCCATCATCACCGCTCAGACCGGCGTCATGAGCGACGTGCCCGCGCGGACCACGCTGTTCGGCTCGCCGGGACGGCCGCACCGCGAGGCGTTCAAGCTCCAGGCGCTCTTCAACAAGCTACCGGATTTCGCCGAGCGGCTCAGGACGCTCGAGAAGCGCGCCGGCGCGGACGGGGGCGCCGCCGCGGCGGCTCCGAACGATTCCAAGAGGTAACACATGAACCAGAATCCGCTGCAGACGACGATCAAGCAGGAGGTCAGCCTCGACGGCATCGGCCTCCACACCGGGAACAAGTCCCGGCTCACGTTCCGCCCGGCGCCGGCGAACACCGGCATCCGCTTCTTCCGCTCCGACCTGCCCGGCATCCCGATGATCCCGGCGCGCCTCGGCTTCGTCGTCACGACGGTCCGCGGAACGAACCTGGGCCTCGGCGACGCGAAGGTCCACACCGTCGAGCACGTGCTCTCCGCCTGCACCGGACTCGGCATCGACAACCTCGACATCCTGGTCAGCGCCAACGAGCCGCCGATCATGGACGGCTCGTCGCTGCCCTTCGTCGAGGCGCTGCTGCGCGCCGGCCTCGTCGACCTCGACGCGCCGAAGCGCTGGCTGCACCTGCCGCACGAGGTCGTCTACGAGGGCAAGGACGGCGCCCGCTACCGCGCGATCCCGGCGGACGCCTTCGAGATCGTCGCGACTCTGATCCACGACCACCCGATGATGCCGAAGATGTCGCTGTCGATGACCGTCGACCGCGAGTCGTACCTGACCGAGGTCGCGCGCGCGCGCACGTTCTGCTTCGAGCACGAGGTCGCGTACCTGAAGTCGCAGGGGCTCGCCCAGGGCGGCAGCCTCGAGAACGCGATCGTGATCGGCAAGGATCAGTTCCACACGAACTCGGAGGGCCTGCGCTACGCCGACGAGTTCGTGCGCCACAAGATGCTCGACCTGATCGGAGACCTGACTCTGATCGGCCGGCCTCTCTTCAAGATGAAGATCCAGGCCGAGCGGCTCGGCCACGCGCACAACGTCGAGTTCGCCAAGCGCCTCGACGAGGCCGCCAAGAAGCTGCGCAAATCGAAAACGCGCGTCCTGGAGACAAAATGAGCACCGAAACCGCCGCTCCGAACCCGTTCGCCGCCGCGCCCGTGCGCTCGCTCGACACCGCGGGCGTCAAGAAGGCGATCCCGCACCGCTACCCGTTCCTCCTCGTCGACAAGATCGACGTGATCCAGGAGGACAAGTACTGCGTCGGAACCAAGATGGTGACCGTCAACGAGCACTTCTTCGAGGGCCACTTCCCGGGACAGCCGGTCATGCCCGGCGTGCTGATCATCGAGTCGATGGCGCAGACCGCCTGCGCGATGCTGCTCTCGAAGGGCGGCCTCGACGGCAAGATCGCCTTCTTCATGGGCATCGACGAGGCGAAGTTCCGCGCGCCCGTCCTGCCCGGCTGCGTGCTCAAGCATCACATAGAAATCCTGCGGCTCGGCCGCGCGGGCAAGTTTCGCGGAGAGGCCTTCGTCGACGGCAAGCTCGCCGCCGAGGCGACGATGACCTTCGCGCTCGTCGACAAAGCGCAGAGCTGACGCCATGGCCATCCACTCCACCGCCCTCGTCGACAAGACGGCGCAGGTCGACCCGACCTGCGAGATCGGACCCTACGCGATCGTCGGCCCCGAGGCCGTGCTCGGCCCGCGCACGAAGGTCGGCGCGCACGCCGTCGTCGAGCACGCGGCTCTGGGCGCCGACAACGTCCTGCACCCCGGCTGCTACGTCGGCACGCCGCCGCAGGATCTCAAGTACGCGGGCGAGAAGACCCGCCTCGTCATGGGCGACAAGAACGTCGTGCGCGAGTGCGTGACGATGAACCGCGGCACCGCGCAGGGCGGCGGCGTCACGCGGATCGGCTCGAACTGCCTGTTCATGGCGTACTCGCACGTCGCGCACGACTGCCAGCTCGGCAACGGCGTGATCCTCGTCAACTCGGTCGCGCTCGCCGGCCACATCCACGTCGGCGACTACGCGGTCCTCGGCGGCATCTGCGCCGTGCACCAGTACGTGCGCATCGGCCGCTACGCGATGCTCGGCGGCGGCTCGATGAACGGCATGGACATCCTGCCCTTCACGACGACGCAAGGCGACCGCGCGGTCCTGCGCGGCCTCAACGCGCTCGGCATGCGCCGCGGCGGCTTCAGCCGCGAGGCGATGTCGGCCGTCAAGGCCGCCTACAAGACCCTGTTCCTGCAGGGCGGCACGCTCGAGGAGAACGTCGCCAAGCTCAAGGCCTCGGGCCCGTGCAAGGAAGTGCAGGAGTGGATCGACTTCATCGAGTCGGCCGGCAAGCGCGGCGTCATGCGCCCCGCCGTCGGCGCGACGGAGATCGAGGAGGTCGCTCTCTAACGGCGTATGGAAGCGACACTTCCTCGCCTTATGGCTCGGTCGGCCGCTTTCCATACTGACCGCATGGAAGCGACACTTCCTCGCCTTATGGCTCGGTCGGCTTCGTCGTGACCGAGCCGCTCGGGCTCGTCGCCGGGTCCGGACGCTTTCCGCTGCTCGTGGCCGAGGAGGCCCGGCGGCGCGGCGTGCCCGTCGTCGCGCTCGGCATCCCGGGCGTGACCGATCCCGCGCTCGAATCCGTCGCGGGCGGCCTCACCTGGTTCAAGCTCGGCCAGATCGACGCGCCGATCAAGGCGCTCAAGGACGCCGGCGTGCGCAAGGTCGTCATGGCGGGCAAGGTCCAGCACGTCTCGCTGTTCGGCGGCGTCATGCCGGACTGGCGCGCGGCGAAGGTCCTGCTGGGCCTCAAGGACAAGCGCACCGACACTATCCTGCGCGCCGTCGCCGACGAGTTCGCCAAGGACGGGCTCGAGTTCGTCTCGTCGGCGCTGTACCTCGAGCACCTGCTCGCGCCGAACGGCGCGCTCACGAAGCGCGCGTTCGCGAAGGACCAGCTCGCCGACGCCGCGCTCGGCTGGCGCGCGGCGAAGGCCGTCGCGGGCTTCGACATCGGCCAAACCGTCGTCGCGCAGGGCGGCGCCGTCGTCGCCGTCGAGGGGATGGAGGGCACCGACGCCTGCGTCAAGCGCGCGGCCGACCTCGCGCGCACGCAGGGCCGCGAGCCCGCGCTCGTCGTCGTGAAGGTCGCCAAGCCGCGCCAGGACTTCCGCTTCGACCTGCCCGTCGTCGGCCTCGACTCGCTGGCGGCGTTCCGCGAGTGCGGCGTCCGGGCGCTCGCGCTCGAGGCCGGCTCGACGCTCGTGTTCGACCGCGACCGCTTCGCCGCCGAGTCCGACGCGGCCGGCCTCGCCGTCGCCGGATTTCCGCCGGAGGGCCCGACGCCATGATGACCGAGCATACGCGAGGAAATGGTTGCGTCCATCGTCGTGGGAGGCAACCGTGACCGAAAGCTCGAAGATCCGCGTCGCCGTCGTCGGCGCGGGGAAGATGGGCACGTACCACGCGAAGCTGCTCGGCCGCACGCCGGACGTCGATCTCGTCGGCGTCTGCGACACGAACGTCTGGAAGGCCCAGCTCGCGGCCTGGCAGTCGAACACGGTCGCCGTGCGCGACTACAAGGACGTGCTCGGCCGCGTCGACGCGGTCGTCATCGCGGTGCCGACGCCGCTCCACTACGAGGTCGGCAAGGCCGCGCTCTCGGCCGGCGCGCACGCGCTCATCGAGAAGCCTCTCGCCTCGTCGGTCGAGGAGGCGCGCGAGCTGCTCGATCTCTCCGAGCGCCACAAGCTCGTCCTCCAGGTCGGCCACATCGAGCGCTTCAACCCCGCCGTCCTCGAGGCCGTCAAGCACATCCGCGACCCGCGCTACATCACCGTCGAGCGCCTCGGCCCCTATGATCCGCGCACCAACCACATCGGCGTCGTCATGGACCTCATGATCCACGACCTCGACATCCTGCTGACCCTCGTCGGCTCCGAGGTCGAGAGCCTGGAGGCGCTCGGCGCGGACCTGCTCTCGGGACACGAAGACATCGCGAACGTGCGCGTGCGCTTCAAGACCGGCTGCGTGGCCGACCTCACCGCCAGCCGCATCTCGCTCGGCAAGAGCCGGAAGCTGCGGGCGTTCCAGAAGGACTCGTACATCTCCCTCGACTACGGCTCCACCGCGCTCAAGATCTACCGCAAGAAGGCGCCGATCATCAAGAGCCTCCGGGACATCGAGATCCTGACGCCGAAGCTCACGAGCGTCGACCCTCTCAAGAACGAGCACAACCACTTCCTCGACTGCATCCGCCACAACCGCAAGCCCTGGCCGAGCGGCGAGCGCGGCGTCGAGGCGCTGAAGCTCGCGCTGCAGATCTCCGACGAGCTCGAGCGCTACGAGCTGTCGGGCCACGCCGGCTCGCGCTCGCTGATCCCGAACTGGGCGCAGGACCTCGGCAAGATCGCGAAGTCGGTCGGCAAAGACATACTTCGCAGTTAGCCATTCGGCGGGACGGAGTCATCGGACGATGAACTGTTGGCGCCATCAGTCGCTCTGTGAACGGCGTGGATAACTCAGCTGCGCCGTTGTTCCTCGTCGTCGCGGGAGATCCGTCGGGCGATCTCCACGCCTCGAACCTGATCCGGGCGCTCAAGCGCCGGGAACCGGCGGCGCGCGTCGCGGCGGTCGGCGGCCCGCTGTGCCGCGCGGCGGCCGACGAGTTCCTCGAGGACCTCGCCTCGCGCGGCGTCACGGGCTTCCTCGAGCCCGCGCTCAAGGTCCCGTTCCTGGTGCGGCTCGGCCTGCGCCTGCGCGCGTTCCTGCGCGAGCGCCGCCCCGCCGCGCTCGTCTGCGTGGACTATTACGGCTTCAACCGGCGCGTGCTCCCGTTCGCGAAGTCCGCCGGCGTGCCCGCGTTCTACTTCGTGAGCCCGCAGGTCTGGGCCAGCCGCCCGGGCCGCGTGCGGGTGCTCAAGCGCTTCGTGCGCAAGATGCTCGTGATTTTTCCTTTTGAAGAAAATCTATACCGGGAGGCCGGCGTCCCCGTGGAGTTCGTCGGCCACCCTCTGCTCGACTTGATCCCGGCTCCGGACGAGACGCGGGCGCCGGGGACGCCTCCGCGGATCGGCCTGCTCCCGGGAAGCCGCTCTTCCGAATTGCGCCGGCACCTGCCCCTCTTCTGCGCCGCGTTCGAGCTCCTGAAAAAATCCCATCCCGGCGCGAAAGGCCTCCTGTTCGCCGCGGTCAACCAGCCCGACTCCGCGTACGGCCGCCTCCCGGACGGCGTCGAGCTCGTGCGCGAGCAGGACTACTCCCGGCGCCGGGCCCTCGACGCGGCGATCTGCTCGTCGGGGACGGCGACGCTCGAGAACGCGCTCCTCGGCGTGCCGATGGTCGTCGTCTACAAGCTCTCGTGGCCGACCTACGCGATCGCGCGCGCGCTGATCCGGGTCCCGCACATCGCGATGGCGAACCTGCTCGCCGGCAAGGGCGTCGTGCCCGAGCTGGTCCAGGGCGACGCGACGGCGGAGCGCGCCGCCGCCGAGGCCGCGCGATTCCTCGATGACGCGTCCTATGCGGGACGGGTCCGCGCGGACCTGCTCGCGGTGCGCCGCTCGCTCGGCGCGCCGGGCGCCGCCGACCGCGCCGCGCGCGCCGTCCTCGCGGGCCTGTCGGCGGAGGCGGCCCGGTGAGGACCGCGCGGCGCTTCGAGGAGTACCTGAAGCCCCACGCGGGCCGCTGCGCCTGGGCGGTCGGCGCGATGGCCGCCGTCTCCGCCTTCAACGGGCTCGCGATCCTCCTGCTCAAGCCGATCATCGACCGCCTCTTCATCGCGAAGGACCTGCGCATGCTCTGGCTCGTCGTCGCGGGCGTGCCCGTGCTCGTGACCCTGAAGTCGGTCGCGTCCTACGCGCAGAACTACCTGATGAGCTGGATCGGGCAGAAGGTGACCCAGCAGATCCGCGAGGACCTGTTCTGGCATCTGCACGTCCTGCCGCTCGAGTTCTACTCCGGCCGCAAGGGCGCCGACGTGCTCTCGCGCGTGACCGGCGACCTGACCCTCGTGCAGTCGGCGCTGACGACCTTGCCCGTCTACGCGATCCGCGACAGCCTCACGCTGCTCTTCCTCGCCGCCGCGCTGTTCCGCCTCGACGCGCGCTTCGCCGCGCTCGCGCTGCTGGCCTCGCCGCTGTCGCTGGCCGCGGTGTACGTGCTCTCGCGCAAGATGCGCGAGGCGAGCCGCCAGGCCCAGCTCGCCGTCGACCGCCTGCACCACCGCTTCCAGGAGAGCGTGCAGGGCATGCTCGTGCTCAAGGCCTTCAACGACGAGCCCGGCGCGATCGAGCGCTTCCGCGAGGAGAACGAGGCGTTCTTCCAGCCGATGATGCGCTACCTGCGCGCGACCGCGCTGACGACGCCGCTCCTCGAGGTCGGCGCGTCGGCCGTCATCGCGGCGATCCTGTATCTCGGCGGCCGCGCGGTGATCCTGGGCCGGATGACGCCGGGCGCGTTCTTCGCCTTCCTCGGCGGCCTCGTCGCGGCCTACGCGCCGGTCAAGAACCTCGCGCGCACGAACGCGGAGCTCCAGCGCGCCTGGGCCTCGGCCGAGCGCCTGTTCAACCTCCTCGACGAGAAGCCGGCCGCCGCCGCGCGGCGCCTGCCCGACTTCCCGGGCCTCAAGAGCGCGATCCGCTTCGAGGGCGTCGGCTTCCAGTACCCGGGAGCCCGGACCTGGGCCCTGCGCGGCCTCGACCTCGAGATCCCGCGCGGCTCGCGCCTGGCGGTCGTGGGTCCCAGCGGCTGCGGCAAGTCCACGCTCGGCCGGCTTCTCCTGCGCCTCCACGAGCCGGTCGAGGGCCGGATCCTGCTCGACGGGATCGACGCGCGCGACTACGACGCCGCCTCCATCCGCGCGCGCGCCGGCCTGGTCACGAGCGAGTCCTCGCTCTTCAACGACACCGTGTTCCGCAACGTCGCGCTCGGCCGCGGCGTCGTCACGCTCTCCGAGGTCGAGCGCGCCTGCCGCGCGGTCGGCGCGGCCGAGTTCGTCGAGGCGCTGCCCGAGGGCTACCAGACTCTGCTCGGCGACTGGGGCTTCGCGCTCTCGGCCGGCCAGCGCCAGAAGATCGCGCTCGCGCGCATCGTCCTGCGCGACCCCGAGCTCGTCGTGCTCGACGAGGCGACCGCCCACCTCGACGGCCCGGCCGAGCGCGAGGTGCTCGCGGCGCTCGACGCCGCTCTCGCGGGACGCACGGTCGTCACGATCGCCCACGAGCTGCGCTCGGTCGCGGGCGCGGACCGCATCGCGGTCATGAGCGCCGGCGCCGTCGTCGAGAGCGGGTCGCACGCGGCCCTGCTCGCGGCGCGCGGGCTCTACCGGCGCCTGTTCGAGCTCGAGGCCGCGCAGGGTCCCGCCGCGGGGGCCGCATGACCGGGCATAAGCGAGGAAATGGCTGCGTCCATCGCCGTCGGAGGCAGCCATGACCGAGCGCAAGGACCTCCTCGCGCGCTTCTCCGCCTACTCGCCGCACGTCGACACGCTCCCCCTCGAGCTCGCCTGGGACTTCGCCGAGAAGGCGCACCGCGACCAGTCGCGCGCGTCGGGCGACCACTACATCACCCACTGCGTCGCGGTCGCCGAGTCCCTCATCGAGTGGCGCATGGACCTGCCGAGCGTCTGCGCGGGCCTGCTGCACGACACGATCGAGGACACGCCGACGACCGAGGCCCAGCTGCGCGCGGAGTTCGGCGAGGAGATCGCGATGCTCGTCATGGGCGTGACGAAGCTCGACGCTCTTAAGTTCGAGTCGCGCGACGACGCGCAGGCGGAGAACTGGCGCAAGATGCTCCTCGCCACCGCGAAGGACATCCGCGTGATCGTCGTGAAGCTCGCCGACCGCCTGCACAACATGAAGACGCTGAACTTCCTCAAGCGCGAGAAGCAGGAGCGCATCGCGGCCGAGACGATGGCCCTCTACGCGCCGCTCGCGCACCGCCTCGGCATGTTCAAGCTCAAGGGCGAGCTCGAGGACCTCTCGTTCTCGTACGTCCATCCGGCCGAGTACGAGGAGCTGCGGCTCAAGGTCGGCGCCCAGCTCGCCGAGAGCGAGAAGAAGCTCGTCGCCGCGCAGGCGGCGCTCGAGAAGGTGCTCGCGGGCGCGAGCATCCCCTGCCGCATCCTGGGCCGCACGAAGACGCTGTGGTCGATCTACAAGAAGATGGAGCGCCAGAAGAAGCCGTTCGACGAGATCCAGGACGCGCTCGGCCTGCGCCTGATCACGGACACGGTCGCGAACTGCTACGCGCTGCTCGGCATCGTGCACACGCACTTCAAGCCGGTCGCGGGCTCCTTCACCGACTACATCTCGACGCCGAAGCTGAACCTCTACCGCAGCCTGCACACGACGATCGCGGCCCCGTCGGGCGAGCTCGTCGAGATCCAGATCCGCACCGAGGAGATGCACCGCTCCTCCGAGTACGGCATCGCCGCGCACTGGCGCTACAAGACCGGGGAGCAGGCCAAGGACGTGCACCTCGAGGAGAAGATGAACTGGCTGCGCCAGTGGATGGAGTGGCTGCAGGACCTGAACTCGCCTCGCGAGTTCCTCGACAGCCTCAAGACCGACCTCGAGTTCCACCAGGTCTTCGTGTTCACGCCGGCCGGCGAGGTCAAGGTCATGCCCGAGGGCGCCACGCCGCTCGACTTCGCGTACGCGGTCCACACCGAGGTCGGCGAGGCCTGCGTCGGCGCGGTCGTCAACAACAAGATGGTCAAGCTCGACCACCCGCTGAAGTCCGGCGACATCTGCCGCATCATCACCAAGAAGGGCTCCGCGCCGAAGAAGGACTGGCTCAACCTGGCCAAGACGGCCCGCGCGCGCTCGAAGATCCGCCACTGGCTGCGCGAGAGAGGCCTCGTCGAGTGAGGCGGGCGCTTTACGCGCTGGTCCTCGCTTTCGCCGCGGTCGGAGCTTGGACCACGGTCCAGGCGGTGCGCCGCGCGCGCGAGGCGAAATCCCCGCAAAGCCTGTATCTCGCCGGGGCGTCCGCGCTCTACCGCGGGCGCTTCCGCGGCGCGGTCGCTCTGCTGACCGACGTCCTGCGCGCCGAGCCGCGCAACGCGCGCGCCTATTATTTCCGCGGCCTCGCCCTGCGGGAGCTGCGCTCCCTGCCGTCCGCCGTCGACGACCTCACGAAGGCGCTCTCGCTGGACCCGACCCTCGCCGGCGCGTACTACGAGCGCGCGCTCGCGCGCGAGGACCTCGGCGACGTGCTCTCCGCGCTCTCCGACGTGGAGTTCCTGCTCGCCGCGCACCCGGACCGCGTCGAGCTGCGCAGCATGCGCGCGCGCCTCCTGCGCGGCATCGGCCGCAACTACGAGGCGGAGGAGGAGCTCGATAAGGCGCTTCAAAGCCGCCCCGGCTCCTATTTCACGCTCGTGGACCGCGCCGCGCTGCGGCGCGCGCGCTCGGACACGGCGGGCTCCGTCGCCGACTGCGCGGCCGCGATCGCGCTCGACCCGGGCCTCGCGCCCGCCTACATCGGCCGCGCCGAGACCCTGAGCGACGCCGGCCGAAGCCGCTTCGAGGAGGCCATCGCCGACCAGACGAAGGCGATCGCGCTCCTCCCGAGCCGCGCCGACCTCTACGTCGCGCGCGGACGGCTGCGCGAGCGGCTGTACAAGACGCCCGAGGCGCTCGCCGACATCACCGCCGCGCTCGGCATCGCGCCGCAGGTCCCCGACTACTGGGTCGAGCGCGGCCAGTTCTACCGCGACCACGCGACGGACACGGCCAACCCGGGCGAGTACCCTTTCGCGCTCCAGGACCTCGCGAAGGCGATCGAGCTGTCGCCGAAGCACTCGCGCAGCTATTTCTTCCGCGCCGACGTCAACAAGCTGCTCGACCGGCTGGACGACGCCGCGGCCGACGCGCAGAAGCTCCTGAGCCTGGACCCGAAGGACGCGGGCGGCTACTCCCTGCTCTGCGACATCTACGGCCACAAGAAGGACTACGCGAAGTCCATGACCTTCTGCGACAAGGCCGTGGACCTCTCGCCGTACTACTCGGCCGCGTGGCTGTCGCGCGCCATCACCTTGGCGCATCTGCAGCGCTTCCGCGACGCCATCGCGGACGCCGACAAGGCCGTCGACATGAACCCCACGAGCACGGAGGTCTGGTTCGTGCACGCGGACATCGAGCTCCTGGCGGGAGAGCACGCGAAAGCCGCGGCCGACTGCCGCCGCGGGCTGCAGCTCAATCCGAACGACGTCCGCTTCCAGGCCATCCTCAAGGACGCCCTCTCGGGGAGGGGGATGTGAGGCGCCTGGCGGCCGCCGCGCTGCTCGCGCTCGCGGCGTGCGAGAAGCCGCCCGCGCCGAAGGACGCCGGCGTCGACATCGTGGCGGCCGCCGCGGCCGGGGACGCGGCGCAGCAGGAGCGCGCCGTCGCGGACGTTCTCGCCAAGAACCCGCGCGACGCGGCCGCGCTCAATTGGCGGGGCCGCCTCAAGCTCGAGAACCTCGACTTCCGCGGCGCGTTCGAGGACTTCGACGCGGCGGTCGCCGCCGATCCGACCTTCGCCGCCGCCTGGTACAACCGCGGCAACGTCCGCATCGACCTCGGCCAGCTCGCCGACTCGCTGACCGACTTCAAGCAGGCGCATCTCCTCGACCCCTCCCTCACCGGCGCCCCGTACTCCGCCGGCGCGGCGAAATACGAGATGGGCGACTACAAGGGCGCCGCCGAGGCCTGGGCCGTCGCGCTGTCCGAGGAGCCGGACATGCGCCAGGCCAAGCTGCGCCGCGCCCGCGCGCTGGCCAAGCTGGGCGAGTACCAGGAGGCGAAGGGCCTCCTCGACCGGCTGATCGTCGACGATCGCGACTCCCTCGACGCCGTGTTCGAGCGCGCCTCGCTCCTGCTCGAGACGCACGAGCCGGAGGCCGCCGCCGCCGACTACACGCTCCTCATCGAGCGCCTGCCGGATCTCTCGATCGCCTACGAGGACCGCGCCTACGCGTGGCGCGACGCCCAGCGCATCGACGCCGCGATCGCCGACCTCGGCGAGGCCATCAAGCGCTCGCCCGCGCAGGCCTCGCTCTACTACGACCGCGGCATGATGCACTATCGGCGCGAGCAGATCGCCTCGGCGCTCTCCGACTGGAAGGACGCCGTGCGGCTCGACCGCGGCTACGCGCGGGAGATCCGGGCCTACCTCGACCACATCCTCTCGAAGACGCGCGCCGCGGGCGGCAAGCCTTAGCGGCTCGCGTTCACGGCGCCGGCGGCGCCGCGCAGACGGAGCGCAGGCGCGCGAAGCGCGTCGTCTCGTCCTTGCCTTGGACGACGAAGAACTCCGGCTGGATCGAGCGGTCGAGCAGGAACCGCAGGTCCGCGAAGCGGCCGGCGTGCTTGGTCAGCGTCCTCTCGAAGCGCTCGAGCTCGGGGCGCTGCGCGTCGGGCTCGGCCGCGTACGCGAGCGAGACGTGCGGGATGAAGACGTCGTCGAACATGTCGCGCTTGCGCAGGCCCGCGTCGGTCAGCGCTTGGCGATCCTTCATGAGGCGCCGCTCCCACTCCGACGGCACCGGGTCCAGGCGCAGGGCCGCCACGTCCTTCCTCGGGCCGAAGAGCTGGGGCGCGCCCTGCATCGTCAGCGGGCCGCTGGAAATGTCCGGCCCGTCGAGGCCGTGCGCCTCCAGCTCGGCGGCGCGCGCCGGGTCCCAGCCCGCGCCCACGAAGACCAGGGTCGCGTGCAGGTTCTCCGTCTTCTCGAAGCGCAGGCCCGGGAAATCCTTGATCAGACGCGGCCGCGCCTTCTCCCAGGCGCGCGCGAACTTCGTGCCGCCGAGCGGCAGGGCGGAGAAGAGCAGGAGGACGCCGCGCCCGTCCTTGTCGAGAGCGTCCGCCGGGCAGGCCAGGCCCGCGCCCGCGCACGGCCGCGCGAGCCACAGCGACGCCGCGAGGACGGCCGCGCGCTTCATGCGCACATTCTAGCCGCGGCCCGCCGCGAGCGCAAGGGACCCCGCGCTGGACGGCCGCGCCGCAATTCGCTAGAACACCGCGGATGAGGAGCCGCGGGATCGTCTTGCGAGCCGTGGGGCTCGCCGCGCTCGGCGCGGCGCTCGCCGCCGCCGGCTGCTCGCGCCGGGCGGAGGCGAACTACCGCCATTGCCTCAAGCTCCGCGTCGGCATCGCGAAGGAAGACCTCTTCCGCGTCATGGGCCCTCCCGAGGAGACGCTCCCGTACGTCGAGGGGCGGACGCCCGACTACCTCAAGGGACGCACCGCCTACGAGTGGTCGAACCCGGCGACGATGCCGAGCCCCGACCACGTGAGCGTCGACGACGCCGCGGGCCGCGTCATGAGCATCCGCTGCTCGGACTCAGACATCTCCGCGGCGGCCTTCGCCGAGGCCCCGGAGGCGTCGACCGCGCCCGCGCGCGCGCCCGACGCCCGGCCGCGATGACGCCGCGCGGCCCCGGGCGGAGCGGCTCTCTCGGCGCCGCGGCGCTCGTCCTCGGCGGCCTCGCCGTCCGGCTGTCCGACTGGGCCGCGGTCTTCCGCGGCGGCCGCGTCCTCTTCCTCGACACCGACGACTACTACCACCTGCGCCGCATCATGGCGGCCGCTCAGGATTTCCCGCGCCTGCCCGACTTCGATCCCTACCTCGGCTTCCCGCGCGGCTTCGCGGTCAATTGGCCCGCGCTCTACGACCGCTTCGTCGGGGTCCTGACGCTGCTCGTCGGCGCCGGCCGCCCCGACGCGGCGACGAGCATGCGCGTCGCCGCCTTCGTCCCGCCGCTCGCGGGCGCGGCGACGCTGTGGCTGTTCTGGCGCGCCGCGCGCCGGCTCTGCGGCGAGGCGGCCGCGCTCTGGGCCGTCACGTTCGCGGCGGTCCTGCCGCCGCTCGTGTTCTACACCGCGCTGGGACGGCCCGATCACCACTGCTTCGAGAACTTCTGGCTGCTCGCCGTCCTGCTCGCGCTGCTGCGCGTCCTCGACGCGCGCGACGAGCGCGGCCGCGCGCGCGCCGCGGCCCGCCTCGCGGCCGCCGGGGCCCTCGGCGCGCTGTTCTGGATCGGCGCGGTCAGCCTCGCGTCCGCGGTCTTCCTGTTCGTCCTCGTCGAGCTCGCCGCGGCCCGGCGCGGCCTCGCGCCGGCCGCGGCGTTCTTCTGGATCGGAGCGGCCTTCCTCGCCGAGGCGGCCCTGCTCCTGCCCTCCGGCCTGACGAGCCGCTGGGGCGCCGCCGGCGAGGCGCTCTTCGACGCGCCCTCGCTCTTCCAGCCCCTGGCGCTGGCCGCCGCCGGCTTCGGAACGTGGGCTTTCCACTGGCGCCGCGCGCGCGGCTGGCGCGACGCCCGCGCCGCGGCCGCCGGCGCCGCCGCCTTCGCGGCGACGGCGCTGCTCGCGGCGCGCGGCGTCGGCTCGCTCGCGCGCTACGCCGCGGCCCCGCTGCCGGTATTCGGCGTCTTCAGCGAGATGCAGCCGCTCCTGGCGCCGTACGGACGCTGGGGACCGCAGACCCTCCTCGCCGACTTCGGCTGGACGTTCCTTCTGCTTCCGCCGCTCGCGTTCCTCTACGCGCGCGCGGAGCGGCGCTTCGAGGCGCGCTTGGCGCTGTGCTGGGCCGCCGTGACGGGCGCGCTCGCTCTCTGGCAGGCGCGCTACGGCCTGCACTTCGCCCTGCCCGCCGCGCTCCTGCTGGGCTGGGGCGCCGAGAAGGCCGCGGCGCGGCTCGCGCCGGCGCTCGGCGCGCGCGGAGCGGCGCTCGCGCGCGCCGCCGTCGCCGCCGGCGCTCTCCTCCTCCTCGCGCCCGCGTTGCGCAACCTCGCCGGCCTCGCGCTCGCCGCGCCCGACGACGTGACCGGCAGCCCCGATCTGCTCGCGGCCTGCGACTGGCTGCGCGAGAACACGCCGCCGACGCGCTCGCTGTGGCGCGACGAGGGCCCGCCGGAGTACGGCGTCTACGCGATCCACAGCCTGGGCGACCAGGTCGCCGCGATCGCGCAGCGTCCCGCCGCGGCCGGGGACATGCACTTCCTGCCCGAGGCGATCCTGGACTCGATCCGCTTCTTTTTCGAGAGCAGCCCCGACGGGGCCTACGCGTTCCTGCGCGAGCGCCGCTTCCGCTACGTCCTGCTCGACGACATGCTCCACGACGGGACCTTGCCGATGTACGCGCGCCTCTTCGGCCTCGACGGCTTCGACTCCGCGCCGCGCCCCGACGGCGGCCTCGCGCTCGCGCCGCGCGTGTGGTCGCTCGTGTATCCGCGCCTGTACGTCCTCGACGGCACGCGGCCGCCGGGCGCCGCGGCGTCGCTCGCTCCGGTCGAGCACTTCCGCCTCGTCTACGAGTCGCCGACGGAGCGCTTCGGCGTGCGCGCCTACAAGATCTTCGAGGTCGTCGCGGGGGCGCGCGTCGAGGGCGCGTGCTGGGGCGGCGTCGTGTCGGCCGAGACGACGGTGCGCGCCGCCTCGGGCCGCGAGTTCGTCTACCGCGACGAGGCCGCCTGCGGCGCGGACCGCCGCTTCCGCCTGGCCCTGCCCTACGCCGGCCGCTACGCGCTCGGCGCCGGCGACCGGCGCGGCCGGCTCGCCGTCTCCGAAGACGACGTCGTCTCCGGCAAGCTCCGCCGCGCGATCCTCAGCCGATGACGAACAACGGCGGAACCACAAAGACACAGAGACACGAAGAACGGAAGAGAAAGAAAACGTCGTTACCCTTTTTGTTCTTTGTGTCTCTGTGTCTTTGTGGTTTAGCTTTTATCCGCGGTGAAGCGTCGAATCGGCTTCGACGGGACTAAAGGCCGCCCGCGGTCTCGGCGGCGTGGCGCGCGGTCTCCGCGGCCAAGGCGTCGCGCGGGATCTCGCCGCGCGCGAGCGCGTCGGCGAAGGCGGCGTCGTCGCCCGGGCGGAGCCAGCGATACTCGTGCGCCGCGAGCCACGCGGCGGGGACCTTCGCGCGGTCCACGACGAGGATCGCCTGGTCGTCCCAATAGACGAGCGCCCAGCGCTCGCCCGGGAATAAGAACCAATACCAGGGCCGCTGGAAAGACTTGCGCGTCCCGTCCGGATAGAGGCGCTGCGTGGGATACCGCCGGCGGTAGTCCGCGATCAGGAAGCCGTCGAGGCGCTCGCGCTCGGCGAAGCGCGCGAGGTTCTCCGGCGCGGCGATGGCGTCCTGGGTCTCGGGAAGCTGATCGGCGAAGAGATAGCGGCCGTCCCCGAAGACCCGGTAGTCGGGGCCCATGCGCCAGCCGAGATAGCCGCCGTACTCGTAGGTGTTGAAGAGGCGCAAGTCCCCGAGCGCCGCCTTCTCGCGGACGACGAACTCCGCCGCGCGGCGGGCGACGTAGTTGGAATGGAACGGATAGACCCAGCGCGCCTGCCACACCGGGATCAGCGGCGTCGCGAGCGCCAGCGCCAGCGCCGTGAAGAAAACCGGCGGCTGCGGGAACAGGACGAAGACGAGCGCGGCCGCGGCGGTCCCGAAGAAGGCGCCGAAGCGCGCGCTGACCGCCGCGGCGAGCCCGAAGAGGACCGTCGCGGCGGTCAGCGCCTTCGGCAGCCGGCGCCGCCGCGCGACGAGCCCGACGAGCGCGACGAAGACGCCGCAGAGCGCGAAGAAGAGATGGGCCTGGAACGTGTTGCGCGGGCTCGGCGGCCGCCATTCCATGATGAAGCGGGCGGTGTTCGCGCCGGCGTGCGCCCGGAATATCTCGAAGAGGCCGAGCCCGTAGGGATTGAGCAGGACGCCGAGACCCGCGCCGAGCGCCTCGCCGAGGATCGGCCGCGCGGGCCGGCGCTCGACCCGCGCGGCGGCCGCGTAGATCGCGTAGAGCGCGAAGCCGAAGACGAAGCCCGCGTGCAGGTTCGCCCAGAGCGCGAAAAGCGCGAAGCCGAACAGGAACGAGGCCTTGCCCGCCTCGAGACGCCGCAGCAGCAGCGCGAAGAACACGAGCGTCGCCAGGTCGGGACGCGCGTCGGCCACGCCGAGGGCGCACAGCGCCCAAAATGCGGCCGCGGCCGCGCGCGCCAGCGGCGAGGCGCGCTTGTCGCGCAGGAGCCCGTCGACGCTCCAGAAAGCCGCGGCGACGAGGGCGCCCTTGAGCAGCCACAGCCCCCAGAGCCCGGCCGCGCGCACCGCCGCGTACCAGACCGCCTGGGTCAGCCACTCGAAGTCGATCCAGGGCGTTCCCGCGCGCGTGAAGGAGAAGGCCTCGGCGCGGGGAACGCTCGCGTGGGCCCAGATCCAGCGGCCCGCGGAGAGATGCCAGAAGACGTCGGGGTTGAAGAACGGGAACGCGCAAACGACGAGGGCCAGGGCGTAAGCCCAGGCCCTGACGAGCCCCTCTTTCAGAGCGGCGCTCCCTTTCGGTATTATCGGGTCGGACGGATCGCGCGTCCGGACTTGATGCAGTCCGTGCACACGTAGGCGGTCATCGTGCGGCCTTCGATGACGACCTTCTGCCGCTGAAGGTTCGGCCGGAAAATCCGCTTCGTGGCCCTGTTCGAATGGCTGTAGCTGAAGCCCGACTTAGGACCCTTTCCGCAACCCGGAATCTGACACTTGAAGGACATAACGTTGACGAATTGTAGCAAACGCCCGACGGGAGCCGCAACCGCATGAGCGGGCCCCTCGAGGGTCCGATCCAATTCCTGAAGGGCGTGGGCCCCAAGCGCGCCCTGCTCCTCGAGCACCTCGGCGTGCGCACGGTCGAGGACCTCCTGCGCCACTACCCGCGCCTGTGGCAGGACCGCCACGAGACGGCGGACCTGCGCCTGCCGACGGCGACCGGGCTCGTCGTCGTCCGCGGCCGCGTGCTGCGCGCCGCCGCGATCGGGGCGGGCCCGCGGCTCGCGCTCTACAAGGCCACGCTCGCGACCGCGCACGGCAAGGTCGAGTGCGTCTGGTTCAAGCACCTGAGCCGCCGCTTCGACGTCTTCTCCGCGCTCAAGAAGGAGGTCGCCGAGGGCGCGGACCTATGGGTCGTCGGACACGCCGACCCGGACCTGACCGGCATCCGCGAGATCCGCGTCGACGAGCACTACCCGCTCTCTGACGAGCGCTGGCGCGTCCACGTCGCGCGCCTGACGCCGATCTACGATCTGACCGAGGGGCTGGGCCAGCGCTTCCTGCGCGAGCTCGTCTTCGGCGCGCTCGAGGCCCACGCCGACGGCGTCGCCGACGCGGTGCCGGCGGAGCTCATCGCCAAGCGCCGCCTGCTCGCCGCGCCCCAGGCCCTGCGCGGCCTGCACTTCCCGCGCTCGGACGCGGAGCTGGAGGCCTCGCGCGCGCGCCTGGCCTACGAGGAGCTCCTCCTGCTCGAGCTCGCCTGGATCCTCAAGCGCCGTCAGACCAACGGCCTCGCGAAGGGGCATTCCTACGAGATCAAGCGCAGCCTGCTCACGCCGTTCCGCGCCGGCCTCGGCTTCGAGCTGACCGCCGCGCAGAAGCGCGTGATCAACGAGATCTTCGACGATCTGCGCCAGCCGCACCCGATGACGCGCCTGCTCCAAGGCGACGTCGGCTCCGGGAAGACCGTCGTCGCGCTCTCGGCCCTCCTGCTCGCCGTGGAGAACGGCGGCCAGGGCGCGCTGATGGCGCCGACGGAGATCCTCGCCGAGCAGCACCGCGCGACGCTCGACCGCTTCCTCAAGGGCCTGCCGGTGCGCGTGGCGTCGCTGACCTCGCGCGTGCCGAAGAAGGAGCGCGCCGCCCTCTTGGAAAAAGTCGCGGCGGGCGAGATCGACATCGTCGTCGGCACGCACGCCGTCCTCGAGGAGGACGTGCGCTTCAAGAACCTGCTCCTCGCCGTCATCGACGAGCAGCATCGCTTCGGCGTGCGCCAGCGCACGACCCTGCGCCAAAAGGGAAACCTGATCGACCTCCTGGTGATGACGGCGACGCCGATCCCGCGCACGCTCGCGCTCGCGCTGTACGGCGACCTCGACGTCTCCACGATCGACGAGATGCCGCCCGGGCGCACGCCGATCAAGACCGCGCTCGCGCCCGAGGCCGAGGCGTTCGACGCCGCGCGCCGCGAGGTCGCCGCGGGACGCCAGGCCTACGTCGTCTATCCGATCATCGAGGAGTCCGCGCGCCTGGACCTGCAGGCCGCGAAGGTCGAGTACGAGCGCCTGCGCGCGCAGTCCTTCCCGGACCTCAAGGTCGCGCTGATCCACGGCGCGATGCCGCCGAAGGCGAAGAACAAGGTCATGGCCGAGTTCGCGCGCGGCGAGTGGCAGGTATTAGTCGCGACGCCCGTCATCGAAGTCGGCATCGACGTACCCAACGCCACCGTCATGGTCATCCAGAACGCCGACCGCTTCGGCCTGGCGAGCCTGCATCAGCTGCGCGGCCGCATCGGCCGCGGCGCCGCCGAGTCCTCATGCTTCCTCGTCGCCGACCCGAAGACGCCGCAGGCGCTCTCGCGCCTCGACACCATGGTCGCGACCGCCGACGGCTTCCGCATCGGCGAGGAGGACTTGAAGCTGCGCGGTCCCGGCGAGCTCTTGGGCACCGCCCAGCACGGCGAGCTGAGCCTGCAGGTCGCCGATCTGTTCAAGGACGCGGAGCTGCTCGCGCAGGCCCGCGCCGACGCCGACGAGCTCCTCGCCGGGGACGCGCGCCTGCAGAAGCCCGAGCACGCGCTCCTGCGCCGGCGGCTCCTCGCGCTCTACCAGAGCCGCTGGAACTGGATCGACCTGGCCTGACGTTTCGCGGGCAGGCGCGCCGCTCCCCTTTGCCATCCGTGCGCCATCGGTGCGTTTAAGCGCACCGATGGCGCACGGGATTCAACGCCTGTCAGCCGCGCTAAGGCGCGTTCGACACGGACCAGCGTCGGCGAGTGAGATCGAAGTACCAGTCCGCCCGCGTGACGACGTTGTAGCCCAGCATGAGGCGCAGATCGTCGTCCTTTAATTTTCTCTTGAAGAATGAAAAATCCGCCGCGATCACGTCGACGCCGTTGAAGCGCCGGCCGCCCAGCGACAACGATCGCAGCTCATAGATCTCCGCGTCGGGCCGGCCGGCGAAGCGCATCGTTCCGACCAAAGAAAAATCCCGCGGATGTAAGGCGACGTAATCGCGATCGATCTCGGTGATCCCAGCTCCCGTGTCGAAGAGCGCCGACATGGAGTCGCCTTCGATCTCGGCCTTTATCAGCAAGTGCCGATCCCGGTCGGACGCGTTCAGCGGGTAATCCGGACCCGCGGGGGCAGGGCCGTCGACGACCATCGTCGAAGAATCCTTGAAGAGAAGCGCGAAGCCGCGACGCGCGACGGCTTGAGGACCGACGAGGGCTGCTCCGGGGCCGCTCTCCGCTTGTTTCCTCCTTTTGACGTCGATCGGACCGAAATCGGCGCCGCCGATCGTCAAATGCCCGACGCGGATGACGTCGACTTCGCCGCGGGCTCCCAAATCGTCCTGGTTGCTGCCGTTCCCGATCGGCTTGTAGCGGCCGAACATCGAGTCGTCGTGAACGAGGATCTTGTCGCCCGCTCCCGTATCGAGCACGCAGGACCGCGGCGCGCCGTCGAAAGCGCAGTCCAGCAGAATTTCCCCGGCGCCGATCTTCTGGACCGGGGGAACGAGGCGCAGCGGGACCATCGCGGACGCTCGCTCGCGCCTTCCGGAGGCGGACCAAGGAGCGCAGCCCAGAGCCGCCAGCAATGCGGCCCCGAGAAGGCGGCCGGGTCGCGGAGGTACGCCGCGGATCATTTCGGAAGCGGCGCGAACAGGTCGACCGAGCTGCCGTCGGGGTCGAAGACCGCCGCGTAGCGCTGGCCCCAGAAGGCGTCCCAGGGCTCCTTGTCCGCGCGGAAGCCGGCGTCGCGCAGGCGCTTGAAGGCGGCGTCGACGCCGCTCGGCGAGTCGCAGAGGAAGGCGAGAGCCATGCGCTGGCCCAGCGCCGCCGGGCGGTCGGGATGGAGCTTGCGCATCAGGTCCTGCGAGTCGATCATGACGCGCAGGCCGGACGCGGTCTTGGCCTCGACGTGGTCCTCCCCGTCCTTGACGGGGCCGAAGTCCAGGCCCAGCAGCGAGTAGAAGCGGACCGACTCGCGAACGTCCTGCGCGACGATCCCGACGGCGTCCAATGTCATTCGAGGCCTCCCGCCGCGGCGCGGCGGCCCAGTCTATCAAAGCGATGTCCTATAATCGACGCATGCGGACGCTCGCCTTCGCCCTCCTGCTCGCGCGGCCGGCTTTCGCCGCGGACGACGCGGTCCTGGAGCGCGAGGAGTACAAGGTCCTGGGCTGGAACGACGCGTGCGGCGTCGCCTACCAGGTACTCGCGTATCCGAAGCTCGGCAAGGGGATGCGCGAGGATCCCGTCGAGACGCGCGTCTCCACGCTGTCGATCCCGCCCCAGCAGGAGGAGGCCGCGGCGGAGACGAGCGTCCTGCTGGACGGCGAGTTCAGCTGGGACCGCGCCGCGGTCGAGAAGGCGGCGAAGGAATTGAAGGACGCGGGGTTCTCGCGCGCGGGCTTCGGCGAGACGGTGCGGACGGAGATCGGCCGGCAGAAGGAGCTGGCCGAGGTCCTCTTCTCGACCAAGACGTTCGACGCGCGGCTGCAGACCGGCTGGCCCGGCCGCGCCTGGCGCCTGGCCGGGACGGACTTCAACCCGCTCTCGAACTGCGCCCTGCTCGTCTACGCGCGCCGCGCCGACGAGCTGCGCCACCGCTTCCTCCTGATCCGCGTCTACTCGCCGCGCGCGCGGTTGGAGCGCGCGCGCGCGCACGTCGAGAACGCGCTCCTTCTCTACGCGGCGGGCAACGGGGACGCGTCCGCCGCGGAGGCCGAGACGGCCGCGCGCCTGGGGCCCGAGCTTCCGGCGGCGCACTATCATCACGCGTCTTTGCTCATGCTGACCGGCCGGATCGAGGAGGCCATGGCCGCGCTCGCCGAGGCCGTGCGGCTGGACCCGAAGCTGCGCGCGAAGGCGCGCGAGGACCCCGATTTCGAGCCCCTACGCGTGCGCGACGACTTCAACGAGCTCATGCGCGAGCCCGCGGACGCCCCGAAGCCCGCTCGCTAACGGCGACGAATCTTAACCACAGAGACACAAAGACACAGAGAACGGATAAATCGTTTCTCTTCGTTTTCTCCGTGTCTTTGTGTCTCTGTGGTTGATTCCCGTTGTGGGCTTGTCGGGGAGGCCCTGAGGGGCTATAATAGGGCGTCGCAGGCGAGGATTTCCGCCGAATTGCCCCGGGCCTACCGGGAGCTAAAGAGGCAGAGAAGAAGACCGCGCCGGACGGCGCGGTCTTCTTTTTTTCGATCATATGAGCCACGGACGACGGGCATTCGCCGATCGCGGACGCGAGGACGAGCTGCGCGAGCTCCTCCATCGCCGGCTCCTCGTGCTCGACGGGGCTATGGGCACGATGCTCCAGGACCGCAATCTCTCCGCGGCGGACTTCGGCGGCGAGGCGCTCGAGGGCTGCAACGAGAACCTGATCCTCACCCGTCCCGACGTCATCTCGAGCGTCCACGACGCCTACCTGGCCGCGGGCGCCGACGTCGTCGAGACCGGGACGTTCGGCGCGGTCCGCCACGTGCTGGCCGAGTACGGGCTCCAGGACAAGGCGCGGGAGATCTGCCGCCGCGGCGCGGAGCTCGCGCGCGAGGCCGCGAAGCGCCGCGCGACGGCGGACGCGCCGCGCTTCGTGGCGGGCGCGCTCGGCCCCGGCACGAAGACGATCTCCGTCACCGGCGGGATCACCTACGACGAGGTGCTGACGAACTACGCCGAGGCGGCGGCGGGCCTTCTCGAAGGCGGCGCCGACCTCATCCTCCTCGAGACCCAGCAGGACACGATCAACATTAAAGCCTCGATGGGCGGGATCGACGCGGCGTTCCGGCGCGCGGGCCGCTCGATCCCGGTGATCCTGTCGGTGTCGATCGAGAACATGGGCACGATGCTCGGCGGCCAGGACGTCGCGGCGCTCGCGGACGCGGTCGCCCACTTCGACCTGCTCGCGCTCGGCATGAACTGCGCGACGGGGCCGGACTTCATGACCGACCACCTGCGCACGCTCGCCGCGCTCACGCGCGCGTTCACGATCTGCTACCCGAACGCGGGCCTGCCCGACGAGAACGGCCGCTACAACGAGTCGCCCGCGGCGCTGGCCAAGAAGATCGCGCGCTTCGCCGACGAAGGCTGGGTCAACCTGGTCGGCGGCTGCTGCGGCACGACGCCCGCGCACATCCAGCTCATCGCCGACACCGTCGCGGGCAAGCCGCCGCGCCGCCCGCGCAAGACGCGGCGCGCGTCCGTCTCCGGCATGGAGTCGCTGTCGCTGGACGAGGACCGGCGCCCGCTGCTGGTCGGCGAGCGCACGAACGTGATCGGCTCGCGCAAGTTCAAGGAGCTGATCGTCGGCGGCGAGCTCGAGGCCGCGTCCGAGATCGCGCGCCATCAGGTGCGCGCGGGCGCGCACATCGTCGACCTGTGCCTCGCGAACCCGGACCGCGACGAGAAGGCCGACATGATCGCCTTCGTCGACAAGGTCACGCGCAAGGTCAAGGTCCCGTTCATGATCGACTCGACCGACGCCGCGGTCATGGAGGAGGCGCTCAAGCGCACGCCGGGCAAGTGCGTGCTCAACTCCGTCAATCTCGAGGACGGCGAGGAGCGCTTCGAGGATGTCGTCCCGCTCGTCCACGCGTACGGCGCGGCCCTCGTCGTCGGCACGATCGACGAGGACAAGAAGATGGGCATGGCGCTCACGCGCGCGCGCAAGCTCGCGATCGCGAAGCGCTCGTTCGATCTCCTGACGGAGAAGTATGGGATCGCGCCGGTAGACATCATCTTCGACCCGCTCGTCTTCCCGGCCGGCACCGGCGACAAGAACTACTGGGGTTCGGCCGTCGAGACGATCGAGGGCATCCGCCTCATCAAGGCCGCGCTGCCGCGCTGCCGGACCGTGCTCGGCATCTCGAACGTCTCCTTCGGCCTGCCGCCGGCCGGGCGCGAGGTGCTCAACTCGGTCTTCCTGCACCACTGCGTCGAGGCAGGCCTCGATTTGGCGATCGTGAACGCGGAAAAACTCGCGCGGTACTCTCAGATTCCCGAAGAGGAAAAAAAGCTGTCCTGGGATCTTCTGTCCTGGAAGGGCCCCGGCGATCCCGCGCACCCCGCCGACTTCGACGCCGTCGCCGTCTTCGCCGCGCACTTCCGCGCGGTGAAGACCGTCGAGAAGGGCCCATCCGAGCGCCTCAAGCTCCCGATCGACGAGCGGCTAGCGCGCAACGTCGTCGAGGGCTCGATGGAGGGCGTGGCCGCCGACCTCGACGAGCTTCTGAAGAATCGTCCGCCTTTGGAGATCATCAACGGCCCGCTGATGAAGGGCATGGACGAGGTCGGCCGCCTCTTCGGCGACAACCAGATGATCGTGGCCGAGGTCCTGCAGTCGGCCGAGGTCATGAAGGCCGCCGTCGTCCAGCTCGAGCCCCACATGACCGCGAGCGACCAGTCCTCGCGCGCGACCATCCTGCTCGCGACCGTGAAGGGCGACGTGCACGACATCGGCAAGAACCTCGTGCACATCATCCTGAAGAACAACGGCTACAAGGTCGTGGACCTCGGCATCAAGATCGCTCCCGAGCAGCTCTTAGAGGCCGTGCGCGCGCACAAGCCCGACGCGATCGGCCTGTCGGGCCTGCTCGTGAAGTCCGCCCGGCAGATGGTCGTCACCGCCGAGGACCTGACCGCCGCCGGCGTGCGCCTGCCCGTCCTCGTCGGCGGCGCCGCGCTGTCGCCGCGCTTCACGGCCAAGCGCATCGCGCGCGCCTACGACGGCCCAGTGTTCTACGCGAAGGACGCGATGACCGGCCTCTCGCTCGCCAACGACTACTTCGGCGAGAAGCGCGAGCTCCTCCTCTCCCGCAACCGCGAGATCCAGGAGTACCTGCGCACCGACAGCCCCGCGCCCGCCGCGCTCGACGGCGCCGCGCCGGCCGTCGCCGCGCCGCGCGCGGCGATCGCGCACGCGGACGCGCCGCCGACGCCGCCGGACCTCAAGCTCCACGTCGTCTCCGACTTCGACGTCGCCGAGATCTTCCGCTACGTGAACCCCATCATGCTGTACGGCAAGCATCTGGGCCTGCGCGGCAATTTGGAGCAGCTGCTCAAGGACAAGAATCCCAAGGCCGTCGAGCTCACGCGGCGCGTTCAGGCTCTGCAGGATGAGATTTTGGAAAAGAAGCTCATCACCGCGAAGGCCGTCTACAAGTTCTTCGCGGCCGACGGGGCCGGCGACCGCATGAACCTCTACGCCTCGCCGACGGCGGAGACGCCGCTCGCGAGCTTCGATTTCCCGCGCCAGCCCGGCGGCGAGCGGCTGTGCCTGGCGGATTTCGTCCGCCCCGCCGGCGCCGGCCGCGACTACGTCGCGCTGTTCGTCGTGACCTGCGGCGCCGGCATCCGCCAGCTCTCCGACCGCTACCGCGACGCCGGCGAGTACCTGCGCTCGCACGCCCTGCAGGCGATCGCCGTCGAGTCCGCCGAGGGCTTCGCCGAGCTGCTCCACGACCGCCTGCGCCGCATGTGGGGCATCGGCGACCCCGCCGGCATGAGCGTGCGCGAGAAGTTCCAGTCCCACTACCGCGGCCTGCGCGTCAGCTTCGGCTATCCCGCCTGCCCGAACCTCGAGGACCAGACGAAGCTGTTCGCGCTGCTCGACCCCGAGAAGAACTGCGGCGTGAGCCTGACCGAGGGCTTCATGATGGAGCCCGAGGCCAGCGTCTCGGCCCTCGTCTTCCATCACCCGCAGGCGCGCTACTTCTCCGTCGGCACGGCCGCGACCGCCGAGGTCTGACCCCGCGCGTTGACAACCCCAGACGCTCCTGTTACACTGCCGGCATGACCCGGATCGCCGTCTACCCCGGCAGCTTCGATCCGCTGACGCGCGGCCATCTCGACATCGTGCACCGCGCCGCGAAGGTCTTCGACCACGTGATCGTCGCGGTCTCGAATAATTCCACGAAGAAGCATCTCTTCTCCGTCTCGGAGCGCATCGAGATGGTCGAGGAGGCCCTGCGCGGGCTGCCGAACGTGGACGCGGACACGTTCTCCGGGCTGCTCGTCGACTATCTGAAGAAGAAGAAGGCGCGCGTGCTGATCCGCGGACTGCGCGTGGTCTCGGACATGGACTACGAGTTCCAGCTGGCCTCCTTCAATCGCCGCTTATATAAGGAGGTCGAGACGGTTTTCCTGATGCCGGACGACCAGCACACGTATCTCGCGGCCTCGATGGTGCGCGAGATCGCGCGGCTCGGCGCCGGGACGGATCAGTTCGTGACGCCGTTCGTCGCGCGCAAGCTGAGGCTCAAGTTCAGTGAAAAGAAATAAAGCGCTGGCCGCCGCCGCGCTCGCCGCCCTGCTCGCGCCGGCCTGCAAGCGCGCCGCGGAGCCCGCGCGCGAGCCCGCGCAGTCGGGCTCGCTCGCCGCGCCCGCGCCGTCGGCCGCGACCGTGACGAGCCCGCTCTCGAAGGGAACGACCGCCTACACGAACGAGCAGCAGGCGGAATACATCCACGAGCAGGCCGCGAAGATGGGCATCGGCCGCATCACGAACTCGACGCCTCTCGCGACCGACTCCGACGCCCCGCTGCCCCAGATCACGGAGGAGGAGGGCATCGAGCGCACGCGCGCGCTCGCGCACGCCCTCGCGGTCCAGCGCCGCGCGATCGACCGCAACAAGCCCGACACCGTGGAGCTGCCGAGCGCCACGCCGAAGCTCCTGGAGACGCCGAAGGACGAGCCCGCCGCCGGAACGCCTTCCCCACAAGGCCCATAAATAACCGGGCCGAAAGGCCCATTTTCGCTTGACCCTCCGGACGGCTCGCTCCTATAATGGGGCCGGCCGTTTCTCCTGGAGGCTTCATGCGATCTCTTCGCCTTGTCCAACGCGCTTCGGCGCTCGCCGCCGGCGCGGCTCTGCTCCTCGCCGTCCGCGGATCCGCGGCGCCCGATCCGCGCTTCGACGGCCGCGGCGACGCTCAGGCCTCTTCGGCCGCCGAAGCCGCGCCGGTCGCGCCGGCCGCGCCCAAGGCGAGCGAGATCGACGAGCGCCTCTGGGTCGTGCTCGCGGCGAAGGACGCCGCCGAGCGCTCCACGGTCGCGAACGCCGGCGTCAGCATCGAGGAGCTGCGGCCCGGGACCGTCGGCGGCTTCGCGACGCCGCGCGCGCTCGCGCGCGCGAAGGCGGCGGGCGTGCGCGTGATCTCGGCCGATCCGCTGAGCCAGAAGGTCTCCAAGCTCAGCTTCCCGAGCGAGGACTCGGCCTACCACACTTACGACCAGACCGTCGCCCTGCTCCGCGAGCTCGCGGCCAAGGCGCCGGACATCGCCTCGCTGTACTCGATCGGCACGACGACGCAGGGCCGCCAGATGTGGGCGCTGCGCCTGTGCGCGGACGCGAAGGGCGACGCGGTCAGCAAGCTCCCCGGCGCGCTCTTCCTCGGCACGCATCACGCGCGCGAGCACCTCTCGAACGAGGTGCCGCTCCTGCTCGCCCAGAAGCTCGTCGAGAGCCGCGGCGACGCCGACGTCGCCAAGCTCCTCAAGGGCCGCGACGTGATCATCGTCCCGATGGTCAACCCCGACGGCGCCGAGTACGACGTCTCCGGCGACAAGTACCACATGCACCGCAAGAACATGCGCGACAACGGCGACGGCTCGCTCGGCGTCGACCTGAACCGCAACTACGGCTTCCACTGGGGCGAGGGCGGCGCGTCCGAGGACACGAACGACGAGACCTACCGCGGCCCCTCCGCTTTCTCGGAGCCGGAGACCAAGGCGATGAAGGCCTTCATCGAGGCGCACGCGAACGTCAAGGTCCTCATCAGCTATCACACCTTCAGCGAGCTCGTGCTCTACCCGTGGGGGCACACCAACGACCCGATCGACGACAAGGGCGCGCTCGCGGCCTACCAGGCGATGGCCGCGGAGATGGGCCGCATGACCGGCTACACGCCCGAGCAGTCGAGCGCGCTGTACATCGCCTCCGGCGACCTGACCGACTGGTCGTGGGGGGCGCGCGGAATCTATTCGTTCACGTTCGAGATGATGCCGAAGTCGATGTGGGACGGCGGCTTTTATCCCGGCCCGACGGCCATCGCGTCGTCGGTCCAGGCGAATTGGCGGCCGATGCTGTACCTGATCGACCTCGCCGACGATCCGGCTCGCGCCGGACGGGGCGGGGCGTCTGCGTTCGCGTCCGTCAGGACGCCGGAGGTCGTCCAATGATCCGTCGCTTCTCCCTGCTGGCCCTTCTGGTCCCCGTCGCCGCTCTCGCCCAGTCGCCCGAGATGCTGCGCGGCGCCGCCGACGTCGAGTTCGCCGCGGCCTCCGCGATGATCCACGCCTCCATCCAAAAGGCCGTCTTCTCGGCCGCGCAGGGGACGTTCTTCCAGGCGCCGCTCAAGGCGCGGCCGCTCGCGCGCTTCTCGGGCGAGGAGCTCGCGCGCGTGGGCCTGGCCGCGCAGCTGGACCGCAACCTGCACGTGCTCAACGCGCGCTTCGGCGCGCGCCCGCTGGACGTGGGCCTGGCCTGCGAGGCGAACAACTTCAAGAACGACTACCTGTCGTTCTCCGACGCGAAGACGATGGCGCTCGGCGCGCTCGGCGACCTCAATCGCCTCCGCAACGAGGGCATCGACATCCGCATCGACGCGAAGACGGTCTACCACTTCCACGTCAGCATCAACATCTTCGACCCGATCCGCGGCAGCACGCTGGAGATGACGCCGACGCAGGGCACCACCGGCCCGAGCACGAACATGAAGACCGGGACCCTCCTGGACGCGGTCCGCGCGCGCTCGACGGTGTTCTCGATCGACGGCCAGGAGTACTGGATCCTGTACGGCCACGACGTGAAGGCCGGCGGCGACGGCTTCGCCGACACGCGCAGCTTCCTGTTCATCAAGATCGACGGCCTCTCGTCGAAGGCTTGGCCGCTGGCCGAGTCGTCGCTGAAGGTCGACGCGCCGTCGTCCGTGGACCTCGGCGGCACGGGCGTGACCGTGACGCTGACCTCGGGCGGCGAGCTGGTCGTCAGCGGCCAGTGACGCTCGCCGCGCTCCTCCTCCTCGCGCTGTCCGTCGCCGCGCCGGCTCGCGCCGCGCGCGGCGACGACGCGGATCTCTCCGATCCGCGCGGCGCCGCGAAAGCGGCGGCCGGACTCGAGCGAGAGGGGAGGAGCGCGGACGGGGCGCGCGTGTTCGCGCTGCGCGTCCTCGGCCCGTCGCGGCTCGGACTCAAGTCGAACGCGATCAGCGGACGGCTCGTGCTGTTGGATCGCGCCGGAACGGCAAAGCCGGCGCGCCTCGCCAAGGTCTCGCTCTCCGGCTCGGGCGATTGGACCCAAGTCGCCGACGACGGGAGCTTCTCGATCGTCGCGCCGGCGGGCGCCGCCAAGCTGCGCTTCAGCCTCGACGGCCCGCGCTGGAGCTTCCGCACCGACGGCGGCGACGCCTACGAGTGGGAGAGCGCCCCGGTCGCCTCCGGCGCCGACGCTGGCGTCCTCTCTCCCGTCCCCGGCTCCGAGAACGCGAAGCTCGGCGTCCTGCATCTCACGTATTTGGAAGCGGTCGATTTCCTGACGCGCGAGGCGACGATCGACTGGTGGAAGACGCCGCTGACCGTGATCTATCCCGGCGACTCCGACTACTTCGAGCCCGGCGCGTGGACTCTGCACCTCACGAACCCCGTCGCGTGGGACGTCGTCCTGCACGAGCTCGGCCACGCCGTCATGAACGGCGCGATGGACGCGCGCACCTCGGGCGGCTCGCACAAGATCGACGAGTGCTACTCCGACGGCCTCGCCTGGTCCGAGGGCTGGGCCTCGTTCTTCGCCGCCGCCGTGCGTCTGTCGCCGAGCGACCCGGACGCGAAGTTCGAGTTCATGGTCCCGCGCCGCGCGCCGATCCGGATCGAAAACGTCCCCGACGACGTCTGCAAGGGCCCGACGAGCGAGTGGCGCGTGTTCGCCGGGCTCTGGGACCTCTACGACAGCCACGACGACGGCGGCGACCGCGTGACGCTCGGCTTCGGCCCGATCTGGAAGGGCGTCACGAGCGGCACGACCTCCAGCGTCGTCGACGCCTGGGGCCTGATCGCGAAGGGTCTCGACCCCGTCACCCGCGCCGCCGGCGAGGACGCGATGATCTGGAACACCTTGCTGCCCGCGCGAGCGGAGATTTCCCGCGTGCCGTCCGTTCTTAAGACTCTTGAACCGCCTTTCGATGGCCCTCCTCGCTGAACTGCGCGCAAAACGCGCCTCCCGTCCACTCGTTACGTTTATCGGAATCACATGCCTGCTATTGACCGGATGCGCCACCGAACCATTCGTTCCGCCGACCTCTACCTTTGGATATCAAAGGATGCTTCTCTCATGGAAAGAGAAGGACATCAATGAGCTGATCTACTCCTGGGGACCGCCTTCTTCGACTTTTAAGATGCCCAACAATAATTCGATGTTTACTTGGGACAACATTACGATTGGACCGACGATAACTAGCACATCAGGATCTTCTGTTTACGCTCGTTCTGGGATTCGCTTCGGAAGGAGCGAAAGCGTTTCATTTCCAAACAATTGGGAATGCCACACCACCGCGATCGCAGATGCGTCCGGAAAGATATTGGGATGGTTTACCAAAGGAAATAATTGCGTTCTTACTTATTCGCCGCGCGAGTACGAACAACTAATGGGCTCGAATCGCGATCTCTGCAAGACGTTAAAAAAGAAGACGCCAATTTTGCTTCATTTCATTTTGGGCGCAAAAGAAACTACTGGTCTCGACGCTGGAGCGACAGCCCGGGGGCTATTTATGGGCTACAACGGCTGGGAAGATACGGTTCAACTCTTAGAGGGCCCTGTGATGACCGCTTACGCCATCAAATACATCGAGGCTGTCGATGTCACGAGCGATGAAAAGCAATAGGCGTTCCCTTTTCGCACTTCGCACTACTTGCTCTGGAGTAAGTTTGACCGACCGGTCAGGATTACTCCGCGACTGACGACAGTCGCGCGCATCGAGGACTAACGATAATCAGTGTCACCGGTGATAGTCCACTGACGCCAGCGTCAGTCGAATCGCGGGCGACTCCGCCAGCTTCCGCGCCCGGCTAAACGATCTTTTCGCCAGGATACACTTCGACGGCGGAGCCCTCGGCGAGAAAAGAGAACTCCGGCGGCCCCGCCAGAGCCGCACCGAAGGCGGCCCCATAAAGACCGGCCGCGTCGACATCGAGCTCGACGCGGGTCGCGTCGCGCGCCGTCCAGCGCGGATGGGCCACGCGGTACTCGGACGTCGTTCCGTCGCGGCGGCGCGTGTAACCCCAGTAGTGCTCCGCGATGAACTCCTCGCGCGAGCCCGCGGCCAGCGCGGCGGACGACCCGCCGCATTCCAGGCTGACTCGATGCGCGTGATCGCCCTGGCGCCATTCGTAGCGCGCGACCCGACCTTGGCCGACGTCGCGGACCTCGCTCTTCGTGGGCATCGCGACGTACGGCTCGTCGTAGAGGACGCGCGCGACGAAGGCGATCGCGGCGCGCGGAACGATCTCGCGCACGAAGACCACGCCGCGCCGGACCTCGCCCGCGGCCTCGCGGCGCACGTAGAAGCGCAGGTTGATCTCCTCGAAATCGGCGTGCCCGGGGACGCGGACGCCCTTCACGCGCGTGCCGAGGAAGCGGAACGCCGCGAGGCTCGCGTAGGTCCGCCCGCGCCAGCGGTCGAGCTCCGTCCCCGCCGGAACGAGCGGACGAAGGATCGCCTCGTCGACGGGCCAGTTGAGCAGGACCAGGTCGCGCCACTCGGCCGTCAGGAACGGCGCGCCCATCAGGGCTTGCCGTCGGTGAAGAGCGAGCGCCGCTTCAAGTCGCGCTCGACGACGCCGCGCCTCCACAGGACGGCCGCGACGGCGAGGCCCGCGAACAGCGACGTCCACTGCGACGGCGAGAGCAGCGGCGAGAGGAAGACCCCGCGGTCGTCGCCGCGGAAGCACTCGACGGCGAAGCGCAGGGCCGAATAGTAGAGGATGTAGCCGAGAAAGGCGGTGCCGTAGCGGTACCTGCCCGCGCGGATCGCGGGCAGAAGCCAGCCGATCAGGAGCGCGGCGGCCAGCGCCTCGCCGAGCGCCTCGTAGATCTGGGTCGGGTGCAGCGGAACGCCGCGCAGATTAGGAGCGACGCTGCAGGCCGGGCTCGTAAAGGCGATGCCCCACGGCGCGAGCGTCGGGCGCCCGTAGCAGCAGCCTTCCATGAGGCAGCCGATGCGGCCGATCACGTGGCCGATCGCGAGCGCCGCGACGCAGTAGTCCGCGACGGGGAGATAGGCGCGCGGCCGGTAGCGCCGGTTGTGCCACCACTGGTAGGCGAGGCCCGAGGGGAGCGCGAGAAGGAGCCCCGACCAAAACACCCAGCCCGTGTTCCAGAGGTCGAGCACGAGCCGCGGGTCGCGCGCGAACTCCGCGCGCTCGACGACGACGAAGCCGAGCTTGCCGCCGAGGACGGCTCCCGCGAGTACGGTCGCGACCATGCCCCAGAACTCGGCCGGGGCCGCGCGATGGCGCTTGAGCTGGGTCCTCAGCCACAGGACTCCGGCGACGTAGCCGAGCGGCACGAGCAGCGAGTAGGTCGCGAACGGCGCGCCGTCGATCCAGCGGAAGAGGATCGGATGCATCTACGCCTTCTCGCAGACGGTCTGCTTGATCACCGAGTTCGGCCCGTCGAGGATCGAGCCGTAGGTCAGGTACAGGTGCCAGGCGCGCTCGATCGTCGGCGTGATCATCGCGCGCGTGCGCGGCAGATTCTCGACGTAGCGCTTGTACCAGTGGCGCAGGGTCTTCGCGTAGTGGCCGTAGCGGAAGTGGATCTTCTTCACGCGGAAGCCCGTCTTCTCCATGATCTTGAGATGGACGTGGATCGGGAACTGGAAGTGGTCGGGGAACACGTACTTCTGGCTGAACGTGCCCGAGATCGTCGTGTAGTTGGTCAGGCCCGCGCCGTTGGCCGGCGGGACGATCGCGTGGAACCAGACCTTGCCCCCGGACTTGAGCAGGCCGTAGACGTGCCGGTAGTACTGCTCGACCTCGGAGCGGTCGAGGTGGCTGATCATGCCGCAGGTGAAGATCTTGTCGAACTGCCCCCGCGCCGGGAGCTCCTTGTAGTGGAGGAGCTTGAGGTTCTTCGAGTACCCGTCGTCGACCTGGTTCTGCGAGAGCGTGATCCCGAGCGCGTCGCGGCAGCCGTACTTCCTCTCGGCGAGATGCACCGCGTAGCCGTAGCCGCAGCCGATGTCGAGGAACTTGTCGCTCGGCTGAATCTGCAGCTCGTCGAGCGCCATCGCGAACTTGTCGTGCTGGGCGTCCTCGAGGGTCTGATCGTCGAGGTCCCCGATCTCGAGCGGGTCCTTCCACATCGCGCACGAGTACGCCTTCGTGCGCGTGTCGAGATAGGACAGGATGAAATCGTTCGGAAGATCGTAATGGGACGACACCGCGCGCAGCTTGCGCCGCACCGGGGACGGGAACAGCGCCGTCCAGAGGTAGCGCAGCTGGTACTTCCACTTGATGCGCCACAGCTCGTCCTGACGCACGTGATTGCGCGCGCCGACGAAAGAATACATGTCCCCGTTGAGATCGGCCTCGCCGGCGACGTACAGGTCGAGGAAGCGCGACAGATCGTGGCCCCTCAGCGCGTCGACCGCGTCCGGCGTGCGGCAGGCCATCTCGACCTTCTCCGGTCCCCGGCCGATGAGCCGGCTCTGCCCTCCGTAGGACAGCCGTATGGTCCACGGCAAAGTCGGGAACATCCAGTTCATCGCGTCGGCGGCTTTATCGATGGCGGGCATAGCTTCGCCTCAGCAGGCCTCGGTCCAGACCGCGGCGGCGAGGGCCGACAGCGCGAGGAGCCCCGCGGCCCCGGCCGCGAGCGCGGCTTTCTCGACCCCGGCTCCCGCCGCCGCCGACGCTCCGGCGGAGAAGACGGGCGCCAGGACGATCGCGACCGCCAGCGCCTTCGCGGCGTCGAAAACGAAGGCCGCCGCGTCGGCGGCGGTCTGGGCGCGGCGCGCCGCGCGTCCGGCCTCGACCGCGTCCACGACCTTCAGCGGATCGCCGTCGAGATCGCAGAGGGCCGCGTCGAACTTGAGCGAGCCGCGGACGAAGCGGCCCACGTCGAGGTCGGCCGCGGCCGCCGAGGCGCCGACGGCGACGCGCCGCCCCGCCGCGCGCTCCGCGGCGACGAGATTCTTTTTCGCCTCCTCTCCGTCCGCCGCGGCGGCCTCCGCGCCGCCGTAGTCGCGCGCGAGCTCCGTGACGTCGGGCGGAGCGCCCGAGCAGACGAGGACCACGCGCAGGCCGGCCTCGCGCAGGCGGCCGAGGCGCCCGGCGAGCTCGCGTCCCGCGGGCTCGCGCATGTGCGCGACCCCCAGGGCGCGGCCGATCGTGGCGATCGCGACCACGTCGCCGCCCGTCCGGCGGATTCTTTCGACGGCGGAAGACAGCTCCTCGGGCAGCGCGCCCACGAACGCGCGGATCGACTCGGCCGGGCCCTTGCGGTACACGTTCTCCCCCACGTCGATCCCGCTGACCCGGGTGTGCGCCGCCGTCGGCACGAAGCGGACGTCCTTCATCTCGGAGAGCTTGCGTTCGCGCAGGCTCTTCGTCTTGGCCAGGCTCATCAGGCTGCGCCCCTCCGGCGTCTCGTCGATCAGCGAGGTCAGCTGCGCCGCCTGGCCCAGCACCGCCGGCGGGACGCCGGCGCCGGCGATCAGCTCGACGGCGCGCCGGCGATCGGCCGGGGCGGCGCCGGCGGCGCCGATCAGGATCGCGTCCACGCGGCCGGCGGCCTGCGCGGCGCGCTCGTCGCGCGCGACGAGATTCCGCCGGAGGAGCCGCCGCACGCGCGCGGGACCGATCGCGCCGCCGAGCGCCGCCAGCGTCGTCGGGAGAAGAGCCGCGGCGGCGGCGGCCCAAAGCCGCGGCGGCAGGGCCGCGGCGAGGCCCGGCCCGGCGCCCCTCGCCGCCCAGCCGAGATAGGCGAGCGCCGGCAGGAGCGCGAGCGCGGACAGCGCGAGCTCCCGGCGTCCGGAAGGGCGCAAGGAGCGCCCGAGCCGCTCGCCGAGCAGGCCGAGGGCGCCGCGCCCGGGCTCGGCGTCGACGCGGATCTTGAGCCGGTCGGAGAGAACGCGCGTGCCGCCGATCACCGCGGCGCGGACGCCGCCCGGCTCGCGCAGAACCGGCGCCGATTCTCCGGTCACGGCCGACTCGTCGACGAGCGCGGCGCCCTCCAGGACCGTGCCGTCCGCGGGGATCACCTCGCCGGCCTCGACGATGACCCTGTCCGCCGCGCGCAGGTGCTCGGCGTCCGTCTCCTCGACGGTGCCGTCGAGGAACGCCTGCCGCGTGCGCGTTCCGCGCCCCGCCGCGAGCCACGCCTCCTCCCGCGCGCGCGGCCGCGCCTCCGCGAGCGCGCGGATCAGCGCGATGAGGACGGCCGCGCCGAGCGCCCCGGCCGCGAGGCGGACGTCCGCGTCTCGAGACGTCTCCGCGAGACCGGCGTCGCAGGCGAAATAGAGGAGCGCCGCCTCGACGAGAAAAAGGACGGGGCGCCGGGCCGCGCGGAGCGGATTCAGCTCGACGAACGCCTCCCGAACCGCGGCGACGATCGGGAGCGGCGCTCGGTCGGACATCAGCGCAGGTGCGACTCGATCGCGCGCAGACGCTCGTGCGCCTCGTCGCTGGTCTTGCTGGCCGCGATCTCGCGCACCGTCGTCGCGTCGCCGAAGACGCGTGCGATGCGCTGGAGGAACTTCATGTGCAGGGAGCGCCCGACCAGCGGCGACAGAAACAGGAGGACCAGGTACGCCTTCTGCCCGTCGCGCCCCGCGCTGATGCCGTCCGGGAAAAGCCCGAGCACCGCCTGCACGTCGGTGATGTCCTCGACGCTCGCGGCGTGCGGGATCGCGATGCCGGTCTCGAGGAACGTGCTGTCGAGACGCTCGCGCTGGAGCACGGCCTCCAGCAGGGCGCGCCTCTTCTTGCGCAGGTCGGGATTGACCTGCGGGAGATGGTCGATCAGGACCGCGATCGCCTGGTCGATCTTGTCCATCGACCGCAGTCCCGGCAGGATACGCTCCGGGGGCAGGTAGCCCGTCAGCAGGAGAGCGGACTTGGGCGCGTCCTTGCCGGACCGCGGCTCGTCGGCGTCGTGGCCGATCGGAACGACGTGGAGCGCGAGGTGCGGCGCCTTGTGCAGCAGCTGCTCGGCGATCGAGCCGCGCCAGAGGCGGTCCCACCAGCTGCGCGCCGAGGAGCCGATGATGATCTCGGTCGCGCCTTCCTCCGCCGCGAAGCCGATCAGGGCGTCGGCGACGCGCTTGCCCTTGAGCTCGACGACCTGCGCTCCGAGCTCCTTGGCGAAGCGGATGTTCTCCTGCAGGCCCTCTTCCTGGCCGGGGCTCATGGGGACCGCGTCCGGAGCCTTCACGGCGACCGCGAACCATTTCGCGTTGCGGCGGCCGGCGAGGCGCGCGCCGATGCGCAGAAGGCGCTTCGCGTCCGGGTTGCCGCTGAGGGCGAGCAGGATCTTGGACGTGGACTGCAGCCCCGCGCGCGTGTCGCGCTCGCGGTCCTCCTTGCCTTTCTGCTCGACGTCGTCGGCGAGCTCGCGCAGGGCCAGCTCGCGCAGCGTGCTCAGGTTGCCGCGCGTGAAGAAGTTCTCCAAGGCGCGGTCGACCTTGTCGAGGTGGTAGATCTTGCCGTCCTTGAGCCGGCTCAGCAGCTCCTCGACGCTCACGTCGACGATCATCATCTCCTTGGCGAGGCGGAAGAACGCGTCGGGCACGCGCTCCTGGACCGTCACGCCGGTGGCCTTCTCGACGACGTCGCTGACGCTCTCGATGTGCTGGACGTTGACCGTGCTGAAGACGGCGATGCCCGCGGCGAGCAGCTCCTCGACGTCCTGATGGCGCTTCGCGTTCTTGGAGCCGGGCGGGTTCGTGTGCGCGAGCTCGTCGACGAGCACGAGCTGGGGCTTGCGCGCGAGCAGCGCCTCGACGTCCATGTCCTCGACCGTCACTCCTTTATAAACGATCTTTTTTCGCGGAATCTCCGGCAGGGCGCGGACCTGCGCCGCGGTCTCCGCCCGGTCGTGCGGCTCGAGGTAGCCGATCACGACGTCGACGCCGCGCGCGAGCAGGAGATTGCCGTCCTGGAGCATGCGGTACGTCTTGCCGACCCCGGCGGCCGCGCCGAGGTAAATCCTCAGCGGGCTCTCCTTGGAGTATTTGAGGTTCGAGATCAGCTCTTCGACGCTGAGGACGGACATGGCCTCCGCAGTGTAGCAGGCGCTTTCGAAGCGGCGCAAGGCGGGCGCGCGGACCCGCCGAACGCTTATTTCGCCGTCGCGAGCCCGTCGAGCGCGAGGTTGAGCCCGAGCACGTTGACGCGCGGCTCGCCGAGGAGGCCGAAGGTCCGCCCCGCAGCGTTCTTTTCGACGAGCGCGCGCACCGCCGCCTCGTCGAGGCCGCGAGCCTTGGCGACGCCCGGGACCTGCCACAGCGCGGCCGCGGGGCTGATCTCGGGGTCGAGGCCCGAGCCCGACGCGGTGACGAGGTCCGCCGGAACCGGATCGACGCGGCCGGCGCTCTTGCGCTCGCGCGCGACGTCCTTGTCGACCCGGTCGAGCAGCGCCTTGCTCGTCGGGCCCAGGTTCGAGCCGTTCGAGGCGAGCGCGTCGTAGCCCGCGCCGGCGGCCGAGGGACGCCCGTGGAAATAGCGCGGATCGTCGAATTTCTGGCCGATGAGTTCCGAGCCGACGACCTGTCCGTCCTTCGTCACGAGACTGCCGCCGGACTTGCGCGGGAAGAGGATTCGGGCCGCGCCGGTCATGACGGCGGGGTACGCGAGGCCGAGGAGGAGGATCAGCCAGACGTTCATCAGCAGCGACTGCTTCAGGAGTTTCATGTTCGCCTCACGCCAGCCCGACGGCCACGAGCAGCATGTCGATGAGCTTGATGCCGATGAACGGCGCGATCAGCCCTCCGAAGCCGTACACGACCGAGTTGTAGCGCATCACCGCGTGCGCGCCCCAAGGCCGGTACTTGACGCCCTTGAGCGCCAACGGAATCAACGCGACGATGATCAACGCGTTGAAGATCACCGACGCGAGGATCGCCGAGTGCGACGAGTGCAGGCGCATGACGTTGAGCGCCGCGATCTCCGGGAAAGCCGCCATGAACATCGCCGGGATGATCGCGAAGTACTTCGAGACGTCGTTGGCGACGCTGAACGTGGTGAGCGCGCCGCGCGTCATCAGGAGCTGCTTGCCGACCTCGACGATCTCGATGAGCTTGGTCGGGTTCGAGTCCAGGTCGACCATGTTGCCGGCTTCCTTCGCCGCCATCGTGCCCGAGTTCATCGCGACGCCCACGTCCGCCTGCGCGAGCGAGGGCGCGTCGTTGGTGCCGTCGCCGACCATCGCGACGAGGCGGCCCTTCGCCTGCTCCTTGCGGATCAGCGCGAGCTTCGCCTGGGGCGTGGCCTCGGCGAGGAAGTCGTCGACTCCGGCCTCCTTCGCGATCGCCCCGGCGGTCAGCGGATTGTCGCCGGTGATCATCACGGTGCGCAGGCCCATCGCGCGCATCTGATCGAAGCGCTGGCGGATGCCGCCCTTGACCACGTCCTTGAGGTGGATCACGCCGCGGATCTTGCCGTTGCGGCCGACGGCGAGCGGCGTGCCGCCGGACTTGGCGATGCGCTCGACGGTCTGCGCGACCTCGGGCGGCATGCGATCGACGAGCTTGGCGACCGCGTCGACCGCGCCCTTGCGGATGGACACGTCGCCGATGTTCACTCCGGACAGCCGCGTCTGCGCGGTGAACGGCACGAAGATCATGCCCTGCTCGGAGATGTTCGTCGGCTTGGGCACGAACTGCTTGGCGAGGACGACGATCGAGCGGCCCTCCGGGGTCTCGTCGCTGAGGCTCGCGAGCTGCGCGTCGAGCGCGAGCTCGTCGACGGTGACGCCCGGCGCCGGGAGGAACTCGGTCGCCATGCGGTTGCCGAGGGTGATCGTCCCGGTCTTGTCGAGCAGGAGCGTGTCGACGTCGCCCGCGGCCTCGACGGCGCGGCCGGACATCGCGAGCACGTTGCTCTGCATGAGACGGTCGATGCCGGCGATGCCGATCGCCGACAGCAGGCCGCCGATCGTCGTCGGGATCAGGCAGACGAGCAGGGCCACGAGCGTGACGACGGAGACCGGCGCGCCCGAGTACAGCGCGAACGCCTGCAGGGTGACGAGGACGACCATGAAGATCAGCGTCATCCCGGCGAGGAGGATGTTCAGCGCGATCTCGTTCGGGGTCTTCTGCCGCTCGGCGCCCTCGACGAGGCTGATCATCTTGTCGAGGAAGCCCTCTCCGGGATTGGCGGTGACGCGGACCTTGATCCAGTCCGAGTTGACCTTGGTGCCGCCGGTGACCGACGAGCGGTCGCCGCCGCTCTCGCGGATGACCGGCGCGGACTCGCCGGTGACCGCGGACTCGTCGACCGAGGCGATCCCCTCGATGACCTCGCCGTCGGACGGGATCACGTCGCCGGCCGAGACCAGCACGACGTCGCCCTTGCGCAGGGCCGCGGCGCCGACGTCCTCGGTCTTGCCGTCGGGGAGGAAGCGCTTGGCGATCGTGTCCGACTTCGTGCGGCGCAGCGCGTCGGCCTGCGCCTTGCCGCGGCCCTCGGCGATCGCCTCGGCGAAGTTCGCGAACAGGACCGTGAACCACAGCCACAGCGTGATGTGTCCGGCGAAGCTCGTATCAGGCGAGCCGGCCTTTAGGCCGGCGAGCCAGAACCAGGTCGTGACGATGGAGCCGACCTCGACGACGAACATCACCGGATTCTTGGCCAGCGTGCGCGGGTCGAGCTTGGTGAAGGATTCCAGGATGGCCCGCCGGAGGATGGGCCCGCTCCACGAGCTCGCGGATTTGGGGCGAGGCGCGATGTTGTCCATGGGATTAGTAGAGCTTCCCCGAGAGCATCAGCAGATGCTCGACGATCGGCCCGAGCGACACGGCCGGGAAGTAAGTGAGGCCGCCGACGATGACGATCACAGCCGCCAGCAGGACGACGAACAACGGGCTGTCCGTCGGGAAGGTGCCCAGCGACGGGGCCGCGCGCCGCTTGCCCGCGAGCGAGCCGGCGAGCGCCAGCACCGGGACGATGATGAAGAAGCGCCCGAGCAGCATGCACCAGCCGAGCGTCACGTTGAAGAAGCGCACGTTCGCGTTCAAGCCGCCGAAGGCGGAGCCGTTGTTGCCGACGGCGGACGCGTAGGCGTAAAGGATCTCCGAGAGGCCGTGGGGCCCTTGATTGCCGAGCTGGGCCACGGCGAAGGGCTTCACGCTCGCCCAGCCGGCGAAGGCGAGGACGGTGAAGCACGGGATCAGGATGCCGAGCATCGCGTACTTCATGTCGCGCGCCTCGATCTTCTTGCCGAGATATTCGGGAGTGCGGCCGACCATGAGCCCCGTGATGAAGACGGTGACGATCACGAACAGGAGCATCCCGTACAGGCCCGCGCCGACGCCGCCGAAGATGACCTCGCTCAGCAGGATGTTCGCCAGGGGAACGAGGCCGCCGAGCGGAGTGAAGCTGTCGTGCATGCCGTTGACCGCGCCGCACGAGGCGTCGGTCGTCATCGTCGCGAACAGCGCGGTCGAGGCGATGCCGAAGCGCGCCTCCTTTCCTTCCATGTTGCCGCCGGCCTGCGCGGCGGACGCGCCTTGGTCGACGCCGTGCGCGGTCAGGATCGGATTGCCCGCCTGCTCGTAGTGGTACGCGGCGAGGAAGCCGGCCGCGAAGAGAAGCGACATGCACCAGAACAGCGCCCAGCCCTGGCGCGTGTCGCCGGCCATCAGGCCGAACTGGTAGGTCAGCGCGGCCGGGATCAGGAAGATCCACAGCATCGAGAAATAATTGGAGAGCGGCGTCGGATTCTCGAACGGATGCGACGAGTTCGCGTTGAAGAAGCCGCCGCCGTTCGTGCCGACCTGCTTGATGACCTCCTGCGAGGCGACGGGGCCCATCGGCAGGGTCTGCTCGGCGCCGGCGAGCGTCTTGATCTTCTCGTAGGGCTTGAAGTTCTGGATCACGCCCTGCGAGACGAGGAAGAGCCCGCCGACGACGGAGATCGGGAGGAGCAGGTAGAGCGCGCCGCGCACGAGGTCCGCCCAGAAATTCCCGAGCGTGGCGACGGACGCGCGCGCGAAGCCGCGCACCACGGCCACCGCGATCGCGATGCCCGTCGCCGCCGACACGAAGTTGTGGTAGGCGAGCCCCGCCATCTGCGAGAGGTAGGACATCGTCGTCTCGCCCGGATACGCCTGCCAGTTCGTGTTGGTCAGGAAGCTGATCGCCGTGTTGAACGCGAGATCGGGAGCGAGCGGCCCCTGCCCGGCTGGATTCAAGGGCAGCACGTGCTGAAGGCGCAGCTGGACGTAAAGGATCATCGCGCCCGCGGCGCTGAACAGGAGCACGCACGAGCAGTACTTCTGCCAGGTCATCTCCTCGCTCGGGTCCACGCCCGAGAGACGGTAGATCCAGGCCTCGAGCGGCCCGAGCAGGGGCGACAGGAGCGTGCGCCGGCCGTCCATCACCTCGTTCATGTACGCGCCCAGCGGCTTCGTGGTCAGCAGAAGCGCGCCGAAGACCAGGACGAACTGCAGAAGGCCCAGCAAAGTCATAAAGTTCGATCTCCTATGGCGTCTAGAACCGTTCGGGCCACAGCATGGCCGCGAACAGGTACGCGATCAGCGCCGCCGAGACGGCGAGCAGGACGATGTTCGTCATCTCATAACCTCGCCGAGAAGCGCGTGTAGAGCTCGCAGAGAACGAAGAGCCCCGCGATCATCCCGCAATAGACGATGTCGTTCATGGTCCTAATCCTTACAGCCGGATCAGCATCGCCAGCGTCACGCGGTTCTCCGAGCGACGCAGGTCGGGCGTGAAGCCCGATACCAGCGTGCCCGGAGTGCCCGTGTCGCCGCCGGCGGGCGTCATGCCGCCCTCGCCGGCGAAGTACGGCACGTTCGACTGGCGATGGTTGTACTCGGCGCGCCAGGTGATGTACTGGTTGGGCATGTAGTCGAAGGTGGCCGACATATCCCAAGCCTTGAACTGGTCGCCCGGATTCTGCGTGAAGTACGGCGAGCCCGTGGACGCGGTCGCGCCGTTGATCGGCGGCAGGAGGACCAGGTAGCGGCCCGGGTTCGTGATCGCGCCGCCGCCGAACGTGAAGCCGAACTTGTCGTGGTCGAACCAAGTCCGGTCGTAGACCATGAAGCCGAGGAAATCCTGCTGGGTGCGGTTCGGCGAGCTCGTGAAGCACTGCACGCCGTCGCCCTCCTCGCAGCCCGCGTCGGCGGTCACCGAGAAAGCGGCCTTGTCGATCAGGCGGTCGGGCGAGTCGTAGTACTTGACCTCGATGCTGTCGTCCGTGTGAACGCGCAGGCGCGCGGGAGCGTTCAGCGTGTCGTGGCCCCAGTAGTTGTTCGAAAGCATCGACAGCCAGCCCGTGGGCCGATAAAGAATCTGCAGGCCGACGCCCGGCTCCTCGTTGAACATCCCGTAGGACTGCCAGCCGTTGATGAGCCAGGGCTCGATCTTGAGCTTGTCGGTCGGGAACATCTGCAGGCGCAGGCCGTTGAAGAACCACGGAGTGTTGGCCGACACGTAGGACGGAGTGTAGGCCCAGTTCTCGTTCTGGTAGTAGCTGAACAGCCCGACGTAGGACATGAAGATGCCGGCGTCGAGGTTGATGCCGTGCATCACGTCCCAGTGATAGCCGCCGTAGCCCTCGGAGATGTATTGATACGCCTGGCCGAGGTTCCACTGCCCGCGGGACGGGCTCGCGTCGTTGCGCGGCGTCATCTGCGAGTACATGCCGATCTGCGTGATGAGGCGGCCGCGGATGTTGCCGTAGTGGAGGTCGCCGCCGATGCCGAGCTGCTGGAGCTGGAACTCGTTGGAGCGGCCGACCTCGCAAGCGCCGTCGATCGTGTGGTCCTTCGGGCGGTTGAAGTCGTAGGTGTAGTTGACGTCGACCATGAACTGGCTGGTGAACCAGTCGTTGTCGATCAGGGGCTTGGTCACGCGGCTGTTGCCGTTGAGCCAGGTGAAGTCGGCGAAGGCGAAGGGCGCGGACTCGGTCTGGGGGACCTTGACGGAGTCGGCGGACGACCCGCTTTGGGAGCCCACCTTCTGCTCGAGCTCGACCAGGCGCTTGCGGATCTCCTGGATCTGCTGGCGCAGGGCCTCGTCCGAGGCGGTCGAGGGCGAATCCGACTGCGCGCGCGCGCAGACGGCGAGCGCCAGGAGGAGCGACGACAAGACGGCGACGCGGGACCGAGGCATACAGCACCCCCACGGGGGACGACATGGGGGACTTCCTGCGCCGCGACTCAAGCGCCGAACATCACCCTTCCAAACGCCGACGAGGTTAGCTGACGGGCTAGGCCTTGGAAGTGGCCTCTCAGGCGATCACTCGCCTTCGTTCGCCCCGTCCCTGTCTCCAGGGAGTTCGGGTCCCCCGCGCCGTTCGCCAGGAAGGGCGAGCGGCTTAGGCTGTCGATGTGATGTTAACACGAACCCGGATTTCTGTCAAGCCCGCCCCCGATCAGGCACGCAACGCAAGGGCCCCGGCGCACTCTCAGATGAAGCCGAGAAGAAGCGCCGCGCCGGCGGCGGCGAAGACCAGCGCCGCGATCTTCGGCAGGACGCGCGGGTTCAGTCTTCCTTTAGAATAGTGCCCGGCGGCGACGGCCAGGCCGCTGACCGTCCAGAGGGCCGCGGTCGCCGCGACGAACACGGCGACCGGCGCGGCGTGCTTGGCCGCCAGCGCGGCTGTGGCCAGTTGCGTAGGGTCTCCCCATTGGGCGAAGAAGATGACGCCGAACGCCGTGACCGCCGTACTCGCGAAGCGCGTCTGCGCTGAGAAGCCCTCCTCGGCCGTCTCCTCGACTTTCTCGCGCCACATCACGACGGCGAGAACCATGAAGAGAAGCCCCACCGCGACGTGAACGACGCGCGCGGGCAGCAGGCCGATCAGGCTTCCCGCGGCGACCGCGATCGCGGTGTGCACGACGAAGGCGGCGCTCGCACCGGCGAAGACCGGCCAGGGCCGGGCGCGCGAAGCCATGAGCATGCTCGCGAACGTCGTCTTGCCGGGCAGCTCGGCGACGAAGATCAGCGCGTAGGTCGAGGCGAGCAGTCTTACGTTCACGGCTCAGCGCGGGCGCGCCGCGCCATCGCGCGTTTTCGTCGGCATGGCGCTAGTCTGCGTTTTCGTCTCCGGGCGCGTCAATCGCGCACTGGCGCCGGCGCCGTCGAGGGTGATAGGATGCGGCTATCTCGCGGCAACGAGGGATGATATGACCCGGGAAGACGAAGCGGTCCGATCGATCGCGAGTTGGAGACGCTCGGCGGTCAAGGCGGCCTCTTATCGCATTCTGATCGTCTGTCTCGATTCCACCGTGATCTACCTGCTCACGGGCAAAGCGCGTCTCGCGTTCGGCTTCATGATCATCAGCAACATCTACACGACGGTCGGCTACTTCATTCACGAGCGCGTCTGGACGCACATCAAATGGGGAATGGATCCGGCGGCTTGAGCCGCTTCCCTTCGCGTTTTTTCCGGCCGTGCGCGCTCGCCGCCGCGCTCGCGGCCGCGCTCTTGCTCCGGGCCGCGCCGCTCGCGGCCCAGACCGCGGCGCCTCCTGCCGCGCCCCCGCCCCCGGCCGCTCCGGTCCCCTCGTCCTCGACCGCGCCCGCGCCGGCTCCCGCTCCAGCGCCCTCGACCGCCCCCGCGCCCGGCGAGCAGATCATGGGCACCAAGGAAGACCGCATCCTCTGGCTCTTCCCGAACTACCGGACCGTCGACGAAGAGCGGCGCTTTCCGCGCATCTCGGCGCGGGACAAGCTCACGATCGCGGTCAAGGACTCGTTCGACCCCTACGCATTCCCCGTCGCCGGCCTCTTCGCGGGCTTGTCCCAGGCCGAGAACCAGTACCCGGAGTGGGGCCGCGGCGCCGACGGCTACGCGAAGCGCTATTTCGGCGCCCTGGCCGACCAAACCGTGAGCAACATGATGACCGAGGCCGCCTTCCCGATCGCGCTGCATCAGGACCCGCGCTACTTCCGGCTTGGCCGCGGCGGCGTGCTCCATCGCAGCGGCTACGCCCTGAGCCGCATCTTCGTGACGCGCACCGACGACGGCTGGGCGCAGTTCAACTATTCGGAATTCGGCGGCAACGCTGTCATGGCGGGGGCGGGGATGCTGTACTACCCTCGCGAGGACGCGAACATCGGGAACGTCGCGGTCCGCTTCGGCTCGCAGATCGTCTTCGACATGATCGCGAACATCGGCAAGGAGTTCTGGCCCGACGTCAAGCATTGGCTGGTCGGGAAATAGGATGCGGACTCGAGAGCCAGTCCTGGCGTTCAAGTCCTCGGCGGCGCTCCGCGCCTGGCTGGAGAAGAATCACGCCCGCTCGAGCGGCCTTTGGCTGCGGCTCTACAAGAAGGCCTCGGGCCGCACGACCATCGCTTACGCGGAGGCTCTCGACGAGGCCCTATGCTTCGGCTGGATAGACGGCCAGCTCAAGCCGTGCGACGCGGGGTCCTGGCTGCGGAGATTCTCGCCCCGGCGCCCGCGCGGCGCGTGGTCGAAGAAGAACACCGAGCACGCGGAGCGCCTGATCCGGAGCGGCCGGATGGCGCCCGCGGGCCTCGCCGAGGTGGAGGCCGCGCGCAAGGACGGCCGGTGGGCGGCCGCCTATCATCCCCCGAGCGTCGCGACCGTCCCCGCCGATTTCCTGCGGGCGCTGCGTCGCGACAAGAAGGCGCTGTCTTTCTTCAAGGCGCTCAACCGCGCGAACCTTTATTCCATCAGCTATCGTCTCCAAACCGCGAAGACACCCGAGACCCGCGCCCGGCGGACGCAGAAAATCCTGGCGATGCTGGCGCGCGGCGAGAAGTTCCACTGACGCGCGCGGCGGCGCCGGCCGTCAGGAGACGACGGTCCGGATGACCTCGTCGAGCTCCGTCTTCCCCTGCACCAGCCGGTCGCCTTTGGGCTTGATCGCGCCGCTGGCGAAGCCGGAGTACATCTCCGCGAAGACCACCGCGACGTGCTCCGGGATGCCGCCCTGCTTCATCGCGTCGACCCAGCCCGCCTGCGGGATGTCGACGATCTTCAGCGGCTTTTTCAGCGCGGCGCCGAGCTTCTCGGCGACCTGCCGGATCGAGTACGCGGGCCCGTGCAGGTCGACGTTCTCGCTCTTCTTCGGCTTGTCCAACAGCAATCGCGCGGCGAGCATCCCGATGTCCTTGGTCGCGATCATCGGCACCGGATAATCGGCGGAGGCCATGAAGTTCGGGAAAATGCCCGCCTTCCGCGCCGGCGCCAGAGAGTTGGCGACGTTCTCCTGGAAGTAGCCGGCGCGGATCGCGGACAGCGTCGCGCCGGCGGCGCGCAGGGCGTTCTCCAGATAATGGAGGCCGCGGATCGGGCCGTTGCCCGAGGACAGATCCGCGCCGACCGACGAGAGCAGAACGACATGAGGGACTCCGCTCGTCTTGACCGCGGCGGCGATCGCGTCGGACGTCTTGCGCTGCGCCGCGTAGAAATCGGGCGACGCGAAATCGGGCGGAAGCAGGACGAAGAATCCAGCCGCGCCTTTCAGCGCTCCGGCGAGGAAGCCGGCGTCCTCGAGCCGGCCCACGGCCACCTCCGCGCCTTTCTTGGACCAGGCCGCGCCCTTGGCGGCGTCGCGCACGACGACCTTGACGCCCTGCTTCTTGGCGAGCAGCTCATTCGCTGCGACCGAACCCACGTGACCGGTGACTCCCGCGATGACGAACATGTGATCCTCCTGGACGATGATGTCTAAAGCGGCGCTGATTCTATCATACGGCCCCGCGCGAAGAAAAAGACAGTAGAATACGCTGACGCCCCCGTAGCTCAGTTGGTCAGAGCAGCCTGCTCATAACGGGTTGGTCGCTGGTTCGAGCCCAGCCGGGGGCATCCATTTCAGGAGATTTCATGGCCTCGAAGATCAAGGGCATCATCCTCGCCGGCGGGTCGGGCACGCGCCTGTACCCGGTCACGCGCGCGATCAGCAAGCAGCTCGTGCCGGTGCACGACAAGCCGATGATCTACTACCCGCTCTCGACCTTGATGCTCTCGGGCGTGCGCGACGTTCTGGTCATCACGACGCCCGAGGACCGGCCCGCGTTCGAGCGCCTGCTCGGCGACGGCTCCGCGATCGGGCTGAGGATCTCCTACGCCGCCCAACCCAAGCCCGAGGGCCTGGCGCAGGCGTTCCTCATCGGCCGCGACTTCGTGGGAAAGGACCGCGTCGCGCTCGTGCTCGGCGACAACATCTTCTACGGCCACGGCCTCCCGAATTATCTGCGCTCCGCCGCCGCGCGCGAGGAAGGCGCCACCGTCTTCGCCTACCAGGTCCGCGATCCTCAGCGCTACGGCGTCGTCGAGTTCGACGCGTCCGGGAAGGCCGTGCGCCTCGAGGAGAAGCCCGAGAAGCCGAGCTCCAACTACGCGGTCACGGGACTGTATTTCTATGACAACTCGGTGCTCGACGTCGCCGCCAAATTAAAGCCCTCGGCCCGCGGAGAGCTGGAGATCACCGACGTCAACAAGGCCTTCCTCGCGAAGGGGCGCCTGCACGTCGAGAAGCTCGGGCGCGGCATCGCCTGGCTCGACACCGGCACGCACGAGGCGCTCCTGCAGGCCTCGACCTTCATCCAGGTCATCGAGGAGCGCCAGGCTCTGAAGGTCGCGTGCCTGGAGGAGATCGCGTTCTCCCTCGGCTACATCGGGGTGAAGGAGCTGCGCGCCCTGGCCGAGCCCATGAAGAAGAACGAGTACGGCCAATACCTGCTGCGCGTGGCCGCCGAGGGGCGCTGAGCCGAAATACCGCGCGTCTTGACAGGACGCGGAGGCGGCCGTAACCTTCCTTTAGACCATGGTCCGCCCCGAAGTCGTCGACTATCTGCGCGAGAACCTCTCGAAGTTCCAGGCGGAGGATCTGCGGCGCCAGCTGAACCAGGAAGGCGTGTCGGACGTCGACTTCGACGACAGCCTCGTCGTCGCGCGCGGCAACCCGAAGACCGTCCCGTCGGCGCCCACGAAGCCGGCGGCGTCCGAGCGCCGCCAGGCCGTCAAGCTGGCCTTGTTCCTGGGCTCGGGCCTGCTTCTGCTCCTGGGGCTCACGATGCTCGTGTCCTCCAAGCCCGGCGCGGGCTCGCAGCCCGCGGCCGCGACTTCGACCGGGGAGACGGGCTACATCGGCCACGCGGGCTGGGTCGTGCGCCTGCCCAGCGACTACGCCGCCGTCAGCGAGTTCCGCGACGCGTCCAAGACGGTCCAGACCGTCTACTTCTGCCCGCGCGGGACCGACCCGACCAGCTTCATCGACACGTCGCTCTACGGCCAGCTCGGCATCGTGCGGCTGGTGGTGGCGCCGAGCGAGTTCCCGCCGAATCCGACGGGAGTGGCGCGGCTGTCGAACGCGGTCTCGGGAAATCTGCGCAGCGAGAAATTCGCGGTCAAGAACATCTCGATCGGCACTCTCCCCGGAGTTCAAGCGAACGTCCTCTCTCCGCAGCCGCGCGTCGAGGCCTACATCCTCGGCCAAAACGAGGAGTACTTCTTCTACGGCGGCCAGGAGGACGAGATCTGGCGCGCGATCGTCCTCAGCCTGCGCGACGCCCACTCCGAAAATTGACCCCTTGCGAAAACGGGATTTGCAGATTACACTTCTGACGCCCCGCGCGGTCGCCGCCGCGGTCCGGGCGCAGGAGGTTCCCCGCATGAGAAAGTCGCCTCGTCCGGCCGCCAAGGCCGCCGCCCGCGTCGTCCGCCGCTCCCGCAAGACCAAGTCTTCGGAGCTCTCCGTCGAGGAAGTGACCACTTTAGAGACGATCACGAACCGGTACGAGGAGAGCGAGCGCGCCTGGCAAAGGATGAATTCGGTTCCGAAGGGCGACGAAACCTGGAACCAGGTCGAGGAGCAGCTGCTGTCCCGCGAGACTTCGGACCCCGAGCGGCGCTGGAAATACTTCTCGAAGTAGCCGCCGCCGCGGCCGGCACCGCCCGCCCCCGAACCCAAGGGGGCGGGCCTCTTTTTATATGATGAACCATGCGTGACTCCAAGCGCGCGAACCTGATCATCGCCGGTTCGCTGTTCATGATCGCCATCGCCTTCGCGTCCTACGCGACGCTCGTCCTGCGCTGGTTCTCGCGCGACGCCGCGACGATGCCCGCGATGAGCGCCGAGGAGCGCGCCGCAGCGCAGGCCGCGCTGGCGGACAGCCGCGTCGAGTTCCGCGCCGGACTTCTCGACGCCCGCTCCCATCTGCGCCTGTCCGAAGCGCTTTGGAAGGCCGGCCAGCCGATCGACTCCTTCTACGTCATGTACGCCGCGCGGCAGCTCTTCCCCGAAGGCGAATTCCGCCAGGCGCACGCCGAGGCCGTCGTCGGCGTCGGCGGCCCCGCCGCGGCGATCCGCGCGAAGCTCAAGGACCTGCGGGATCCGGCGCTGACGATCCCGATACACGCCGAGACCGCGCGCGAGTATCCCGACAGCCCGGAGGCCCGCGACTCCCTCGATCAGCTGTCGCAGCTGGCGTCCGGCGATCCGAACGGCGCCGGCGGCGAGGCCGCCGCCCTCGCGCGCTCGGCGCTCGAGGACCTCTGCAAGCTCGACCCGAGGAATCCCTCGCGCTTCGCGGCGCTCGCGGGCGCGGCGCTCGCGCGCGGCGACGAGGCGCGCGCCCTGGCCCTCGCGCAGGAGGCGTGGGACAAGTATCCGGGACAGGCCGGGGCGGCGCGGGTGATGGGAATGCTCTCGCTCAAGGACCGCGACGTCGACGCGGCGCGCAAATGGCTCAACATCGCCTGGGAGCACGACGCCAAGGACCTCTACAGCGCCGCGAAGCTCGCGCAGATCTACGACAAGCGCCGCGGCGACCCGGAGGCGGCCCTTCCGTTCTACCTGGCGCTCTATCACGAGAACCCGTACTACGAGGACGGCGAGAGCGCCGAGACGCGCATCCGCGAGACGCTCGACTTCCGCCGCCAGCGCCTGCTCAAGAACGTCGCGGTCGACGGGCTCGGAGCGCGCTTCAAGCTCGACGACGCCTCGCTGCGCGCCGAGGCCGCGATACACGCCGCCGACTTCAAGGACCCGCGCTGGATCGACGCGCTCGGCGACCTCCTCGACGACGACACCGAGATCGTGCGCCGCAACGCGGACTACGCGCTGTTCCAGATCGCGAAGGCGGAGCCCGCCGCCGTGCACGCGCGCCGCGAGGGCTGGCTGGCGAGCGACCGGCCGCTCGTGCGCATCCGCGCGCTGAATCTTTTCGCGGATCTGGACGGCATGAACGCCCTGCCCGCCGCGGTCAAGGCCTTGAGCGACCCGAACCCCGGCGTGCGCGCCTACGCGGTCGCGATGGTCCTCGACTACTACTACGCGCGCGTGCCGCAGGCGCTCAACGCGCGCGCCCGGATGATGTCCTCCGAGAAGAACCAGGACGTGCTGGACTTCATCCGGCGCCATCCCGGCCGCTCGTGGTGACGGGCTTCTTCGACACGCACGTCCACCTCGGCGATCCCCAGTTCGACGCGGACCGCGAGACGGCGATCGCGCGCGCGGCGGCCTCCGGCGTGACGCGCCTCGTCGAGATCGCGGACAACCCCGAGGAGTGGGACCGCGCCGTCGCCCTCGCGCGCGCCCACCCGGCGGCGGCGCGGTGCTCGCTGGGCCTGCATCCTTATTATGCCGACCGCTACGATCCCGAGTTCCCGGCCCGCCTCAAGGCGGCGCTCGCGGCCGCGCCCGAGGCCGTCGCGATCGGGGAGATCGGCCTCGATTACGCGAAGGCTCAGGTCCCCGCGGACGCCCAGCGCCTCGCCTTCGCCGCGCTGCTCGCGGCCGGGAAAGAATGGGACGTCCCGCTCGTGATCCACTGCCGCGACGCCTACGACGACCTTCTCTCCATGCTCCGCGAGCGCTTCCCTTCTCCGCCGCCGCTGCGGCGCTTTTGGGGCGTCGTGCACTGCTTTTCCGGCACGCCCGCGCAGGCCGCGGCCTGCGCCGCGCTCGGCTTCGCGCTCGGCGCCGACGGACCGGTGACCTACAAGAAGAACGACGCGCTGCGCGAGGCCTTCCGCGGGGTCGGGCCCGGCGTCGTCGTGCTGGAGACCGACTGCCCGTACCTGCCGCCGCAGAGCTCGCGCGGCAAGCGCAACGAGCCCGCCGCGATCCCCGAGATCGCGGCTCGGCTCGCCGAGGTCTGGGCCCTCCCGCTCGAGGAGGCCGCCCGCCGCACGAGCGAGAACGCGGCCGCGCTGTTTCGCTGGCCGTGATCCGCGACCTTGCGGCGGAGGAGCTGCCGCTCGCCGCGGCGCTCGCCGCCGCCGCCTTCCGGGACGATCCCGGTTTTTCGCACCTGATCCGCGGCGACGCCGCGCGGCGCCTGCGGCTGCCGTCGCTCATCGCGGCGCTGCTGCGCGTCGACGTCTCCGTCGGCGGCCGCGCGCGCGGCGCCTACGACGACGGCGCCCTCGTCGGAATCTCCGCGGTCCTGCCCGCCGGCGCGCGAAATCCCCGCCCACTCGATTGGCTCCGGAATTGGCGCGGGCTCGCCTGGCTGGCGCTCGACCCCGCGGCGATCCTCCGCTGTCTCGCGCTCGTCGACGCGATGGAGCGGCTGCGCCCCGTCGGCAGCGACTACCTGCACCTGCTCGCCGTGCACCCCGCGGCTCAGTGCCGCGGGATCGGCGCCGCGCTGGTGTCCGACGCGCTCAAGAGCGGCCGGCCGCTTTATCTCGAGACCTTCACGCCGGAGAACGTCGCCTGGTACGAAGGGCGCGGCTTCGCGCGCCGCGCCGAGGCGCGCTCCCCGGCGCGCCCGACGTTCTGGACCTTTCAGCGATAGCCGCGCGCCTGCAGCTCGAAGAGCCGCGCGTAGGTGCCGCCGCTCGCGACGAGCTGCTCGTGAGAGCCGATCTCCTCGATGCGCCCCTTCTTTAAAACGAGGATGCGGTCGGCCATGCGCACGGTGCTGAAGCGGTGCGAGACGAGCAGCGCGGTCTTGCCCTCGCTGAGCCGCTTGAGGCGCTGGAAGACCTCGAACTCCGACTCCGCGTCCAAGGCCGAGGTCGGCTCGTCGAGGATGAGGATGTCGGCGTCGCGCATGAAGGCCCGGCTCAGCGCGACCTTCTGCCACTGCCCGCCCGACAGCTGGTGCCCGTCGTCGAACCAGCGGCCGAGGCGCGCCGCGTAGCCGTTCGGGAAGGAGCGCGCGACGACGTCGGCTCCGCCTTTCGCCGCGGCGGCCTCGACGGCGGCCAGGTCGTCCACGCGCGCGACGTCGCCGAAGCCGACGTTCTCGCGCAAGGTGCGCTGGTAGTGGACGTAGTCCTGGAAGATCGCGCCGACGCGGCGGTGGAGCTCCTCCGGCGCGAACAAGCGCAGGTCGACGCCGTTGAGGCGGATCTCGCCGCGCGTCGGCTCGTAGAGGCCGGTGAGCAGCTTGATCAGCGTCGTCTTTCCGGCCCCGTTCTCGCCGACGAGGGCGAGCTTCTCGCCCGGCGCGATCTTCAGCGAGAAGTCCTCGAGGATCCACTCCTCGGCCCCGGGGTAGCGGAACCAGACGCCGTCGAACTCGACGCCGCGTGCCGGGTCCTCGGGCGGCCGCGCCCCGGCGCGCGGCGGCGCCGGAGCCGGGATCGCGAGAAAGTCGAAGAGGTTTTTCAAAAAAAGACCGTTCTCGTAGAGCTCGCCCAGGTCGTTCAAGAATCCCTGGAAAGCGCCTTGGCTCTGAGAGAACAGCGACAGGTAGAACGTCATGGTCCCGAGCGTCATCAGCCCCGCGATCGCGCGGCGGACGATCCAGACCCAGGCGCCGTAGTACGCGAACGTGGAGAGCGTGCCCCAGCCGAAGCTCAGCGCGGAGCGGCGGCGCGCCAGCGACGCGTCCTCGTTGAAGGTCTTCCAAAAAATATCCCCGTGCGTCTTGAGCAGGGGCTCGCCCAGGTCGAAGAGCTTGACCTCCTTGACCGCGTCGTCCATGGTCAGCAGCTGCTCGATGTAGTTCATCTCGCGCGTCTCCGGCGCGCGCCAGGTCTGCAGGCGGAACAGCAGGCGGCTGTAGCGCGTCTGCACGACGAAGGTCGGCACCGCCGCCGCGCAGAGCGCGAGCGCGATCCACGGGTTGAACGCGAGCAGGATCGCCACGATCGAGAAGAGCATGACCGCGTTCTGCAGGGCGAAGAAGCCGTGGCGCACGGCCGCCGACGCGCGGTACTCGGACTGTCGTCGCGCGTTCTGGAGCTTGTCGTAGAACACCGGGTCCTCGAACCAGCGCGTCTCGAGCGAGATCGCCTTGCGCACGATGCGGCTGGTCACGAGGTAGCCGAGGCGCAGGTCGATGAGCCCGTAGAGGAGCTGGAAGCCCTGGTTGACGACCGCGCTGGTGAGAACGAGCGCCAGCTCCAGAAGGATGTACGGCAGGACTGCGCGCACGCCCTCGTCCGGAGTTTTCCCGAGCTTGATCGACGCGATGACCCCGTCGAGGATCATCTTCCCCGCCCAGGCCTGCGCGGGCGGGATCAGCGCGTTGACGAACGTGATCAGCGCGAGAAAGCTCGCGCTGACCCGGTCGGCCTCCCACAGCAGCGCGAACGCGCGCGGGACGTTGCGCAGCGCCTCGCGCGCGTCCTTGAGGCGCTCGCGCCAGGATTTGGGCGCCGCGTCCTTCTCGAGGTCGTCTCTCATGCGCCTAAAGACCCGGGCGGTGCGAGCCGCATCCGCTCAGACGCTCGAGACAAACACGTTCTTGACCTCGGAGTAGAGGTCCAGCGCCTTCAGGCCGAGCTCGCGGCCGAGGCCGGAGGACTTGTAGCCGCCGAACGGCGCCTCGAGGTGGACGCTCGAGCTGGAGTTCACGGAAATGACTCCGGTCTGCACGGCGCGGCTCACGCGCAGGACGCGGCCGACGTCGCGCGTCCACAGCGAGCCCGAGAGCCCGTACGGCGAGTCGTTGGCGAGCGCGATCGCCTCGGCCTCGTCCTTGAACGGAAGAATCGCGACGACGGGGCCGAAGATCTCCTCGCGCGCGATCTTCATCTTCGCGCCGACTCCCGCGAAGACCGCGGGCGTCAGGTAGAAGCCCTTCGCGAGCGCCCCGCCGGGGAGCTTGCCGCCGCACAGGAGCTCGGCGCCCTCCGTCTCGCCGATGTCGATGTAGCGGCAGACGCGCTCGCGCTGGCGGATCGAGATCAGCGGGCCGATCTGAGTGCCTTTCTTCTCCGGGTGGCCGACGACGATCTTCTTCGCGCGCGCGACGAAGCGCGCGACGAACTTGTCGTACACCTTGCGGTGGACGATCGCGCGCGAGCGCGCGCAGCAGTCCTGGCCCGCGTTGCCGAACACCGACCAGACCGACTTCTCGACGCAGAGATCCAGGTCCGCGTCGTCGAAGACGATGTTCGGCGACTTCCCGCCGAGCTCGAGCGACACGCGCTTGAGACCGTCGGCGGCGGCCTTCATGATCCAGGTCCCCGTCGCGGTCGAGCCCGTGAAGGACACCTTGCGCACGAGCGGGTGCTCGACGAGCGCGGAGCCGCAGCCGGGACCGGGGCCGGGCACGACGTTCAGCGCGCCGTCGGGAAGCCCCGCCTCCGCCGCGAGCTCCGCGAGCCGCAGGGCGGTCAGCGGCGTCTCCGCGGCCGGCTTGAGCACCATCGTGTTGCCGCAGGCGAGCGCGGGGCCGAGCTTCCACGTCGCGATCACGAGCGGGAAGTTCCACGGCACGATCAGCCCGCACACGCCGACCGGCTCGCGCACCGTGAAGTCGAGGCCGGCGGGGCCGACCGGGATCGTCTCGCCGAAGTGCTTCGTCGCGGCGCCCGCGTAGTACTCGAAGACGTCGGCGGCGAGCCCGATCTCGTCGCGCGCGTCGGCGAGAGGCTTGCCCGCGTTCCGACTCTCGAGCAGGACGAGCTCGTCGGCGTTCTCGCGGATCAGCGCGGCGAGCCGGAGCAGGACCTTGCCGCGCGCGCGCGCGCTGAAGCTCGACCACGGCCCCGCCGCGGCCTTCGCGGCCGCGCGGACGGCCGCGTCGACGTCGGCGGCTCCGCCTTCGGAGACCTTCGCGAGAGTTTTCCCGTCGGCCGGATTGACGACGTCGTAGGTGCGACCGGAGACGGCGGGGACGGCCTTACCGCCGATCCAGAGCTTCCAGGTCTTGATACCGGTCATGGTTTCTTTCCTAACAGCGCTAGCGGAATGAAACCATTCCGTCGCTTATGCTCCGTCAAAAATAATTCGAGGTGATGCCGCCGTCGACGACGAGAGCGGCGCCGTTCGTCCACGACGACTCGTCGCTGGCGAGGTGGAGCGCGGTGTTGACGATGTCCTCGGACTTGCCGAAGCGCGCCATCGGGATGCGGTTGAGGCGCTTCGCCTTCTCGGCGGGCTCCTTGAGCAGCCACGCGGTCAAAAGCGGCGTCTCGATCGGGCCCGGGCAGATCGCGTTCGCGCGAATCCCCTTCGGCCCGAACTGGACGGCGAGCGACTTCGTCAGCGCGATGACCGCGCCCTTCGAGGCCGTGTACGCGTCCTGCGGCACCGTACAGCCGACGAGCGCGACGAACGAGGCGACGTTGATGACCGAGCCGCCGCCCGCGGCGAGCAGCTCCGGGATGCCGTGCTTGCAGACCAGATACACGCCCTTGACGTTGACCGCGAGGACCTTGTCCCAGACCGCCTCGTCGGTGTCGACGACGGAGTGGTCCGTCGACGGGAAGATGCCCGCGTTGTTGTAGAGGACGTCGAGCTTGCCGTAGGCCTTGATCCCCGCCTTGACGGCCTCGCGCACCTCGGTCTCCTTCGAGACGTCCGCGCGCACGGCGACCGCGCGGCCTCCCGCGGACTCCGCCATCGAGACGGACTCGCGCGCCGAGTCGAGGTCGACGTCGCAGGCGACGACGCGCGCCCCCTCACGGGCGAAGCGCACGACCGCGGCCCGCCCCATCCCGGAGCCCGCGCCCGTGATGAGCGCGACCTTCCCGTCGAGGCGGCCGCTCACGCGATCACTTCGAAGCCGGCCTTCGCGACCGCTTCGACCAGGCGCGTGCGCACGAGATCCGTGTCGCGGCCGCGATCCGTCGTCACGTTGAGGCCGCGCACGCGCAGGCGGCGGCCCTTGATCTTCCCGACGAGGTACTGAATGTCCTTCGCGGCGCGGCGCACGTTCGTCACGCCGCCCCGGGCGAACCAGCTGATCGTGAGCGTGCCGCTCTTGCGGCTGGGCATGAGCTTGAGCGTCAGCGCGCTCTCCGTCACGAAGAGATCGCCGACCTCATACTCCTGTTCCTGCTTGGACTGCTCGGGCATAGGACTCTCCTTCTCGGCGAACCCCGACTTTAGCGCATGGGCGCCGCGCCTGTCAACGCCGGGGCGAATGTTATAGAATGAAGGCGATTTAACTCTCGACGGAGGACGATCCGCCATGGCCAATTTAAAGAAATCCGAGCTCTTGAAGGAGACGATCGAGCACATCGACATCGCGAAGTTCGACGCGCGCCCGCTCGTCGACGCCTACTCGAAGATGGCGTTCTCCGCGCGCGACCTCGCGCGCGCCAGCGACATCTACGACCGCATGTTGGGCGATAAGGATTGTTCCATCATCCTGTGCCTGGCCGGCTCGCTGATCTCCGCTGGCCTCAAGAAGACGCTCTGGCAGCTCGTCGAGAGCAACATGGTCGACGCGATCGTCTCCACCGGCGCGAACATCGTCGACCAGGACTTCTTCGAGGCCCTCGGCTTCAAGCACTACAAGGGCTCGAAGTGGGTCGACGACAAGGCCCTGCGCGGCGCGCGCGTCGACCGCATCTACGACACCTTCATCGACGAGGACGAGCTGGGCCAGTGCGACCAGATCCTGTCCGACATCGCGGGGACGCTCAAGCCGAAGCCGTACTCCTCGCGCGAGTTCCTCGAGGAGATGGGCAAGTACCTCGTGAAGAAGTCGAAGGTCAAGGAGTCGATCGTGCTCTCCGCCTATAAGAAAGGCGTGCCGATCTTCGTGCCGGCCTTCTCCGACTGCTCGGCCGGCTTCGGCCTCCTGCACCACCAGTGGCACAACCCCGACTCCCACGTCTCGATCGACTCGGCCAAGGACTTCCGCGAGCTCGTGCGCATCAAGATCGCGTCGAAGGAGAGCGGCCTGCTGATGATCGGCGGCGGCGTGCCCAAGAACTTCGCCCAGGACGTCACCGTCGGCGCCGAGATGCTCGGCCTCGACACGAGCATGCACAAGTACGCGGTCCAGATCACGGTCGCCGACGAGCGCGACGGCGCGCTGTCCGGCTCGACCCTGCGCGAGGCCTGCTCGTGGGGCAAGGTCGACGTCGTCGACGAGCAGATGGTGTATTCCGAGGCCACGCTCGCGCTGCCGATCCTCGCGTCCTACGCGTATCACAAGGGCAGCTGGAAGAAGCGCCGCGAGCGCCGCTACAACGCCCTGCTCAACGACGTCCGCTCCGCCGTCCCCGTCGCCGTTCGCTGAGCGGCCGTCGTGGGAAGGGTCTTCTCCGATCTGAAGACCGCCGGCTACGGCGCTCCGGGACACCCCGAGGCGCCGTTCCGCGTCTCGAGGACCTTCGAGCTCCTTCGGGCCGCCGGCCTCGCTCCCGAGCTCCCTCCCGCCGCCGCGACGGAGCAAGACGCGCGCCTCCTCCACGGCGAAGGCCATCTCGCGTCGATCGCGGCCGGAACGTTCCAAGACGCCGACACTCCCGGCTACTCCGGAATCGACGCGATCGCGCTGATCAGCCTGTCCGGGGCTCTCTCCGCGGCGGACGCCGCGCTGTCCGGAGAGCCCGCGTTCTCGCTGATGCGGCCGCCGGGGCACCACGCCGGGAAGAACCGCGTCGCCGGCTTCTGCTATCTGAACAATCTCGCGCTCGCGGTCGCGCGGCTCCAGTCGAAGAAGAAGGGGCTCAAGGTCGGCATCGTCGACTTCGACGTCCACCACGGAGACGGGACCGAGTCGCTGATGTTCGGCCGCGAGAACGTCGTCTTCGCGTCGCTCCACCAGTTCCCGTTGTACCCCGGCACCGGGAAAGACAGCCGCGGGAACTGCTGGAACGTGCCGCTCCCGGCGGGCACGAACGGCGACGAATACCTGCGCGCGTTCGAACCCGCTCTCGAGCGCGTGCTCGCCTCCCGGCCCGACGTGCTCGCGGTCTCGGCCGGATTCGACGCCTACAAGGACGATCCGATCGCGGGCCTCAAGCTCGATCGCGCGACGTTCAAGACGATCGGCGCTCTCCTCGCGCGGAGCAAGCTGCCGCGCTTCGCGGCGCTCGAGGGCGGCTACGCCGAAGCCCTGCCGCGGCTCGTCGAAGCGTTTCTCGGCGGGTTCTTCTAAGCCCTCCGGCCGGGTTTGCTAGAATCCCGCATGCTCGAATTCGGCCCGAACGCGCCGCCGTCCGCCGACGCGGGCGTCTTCGGGCTCCCGCACAAGGAGAAGGACGCCGCGCTGGTCCTCCTTCCCGTCCCCTGGGAAGCGACGACGTCCTACGGCGCCGGCGCCTCGAAGGGGCCGTCCGCGATCCTGAAGGCGAGCGGCCAGATCGACCTGTTCGACGGCGACGTGGTCAAGCCCTACGTCCCCGGGCTGTTCATGCGCCCCGAGCCGCGCGAAGTCCGCGCGTGGAGCAAGACCGCCAAGGCCGCCGCGCAGCGGGTGATCGCGGTCGGAGGAAACGTCGGCGGCCGCAAGGATCTCCAGACGGCGCTGAAGACCGCCAACGGGCTCGGCGCCAAGCTCAACGACTGGGTCTACCGCGAGACGAAGTCCCTGCTCGAGGCCGGAAAGATCGTCGGCGTCGTCGGCGGCGATCACTCGGTCCCCTACGGAGCGTTCCGCGCCGCGGCGGAGAAGCACGGAAAATTCGGCCTTCTGCACTTCGACGCGCACTCCGACACGCGCGTGGCCTACGAGGGCTTCACCTGGTCGCACGCCTCGATCATGTACAACGCGATGGAGAACATCCCGCGGATCGAGCGCCTGGTCCAGGTCGGCATCCGCGACTACTGCGAGCAGGAAAACGAGTTCCTGCGCGCGCTCGGCGGGCGGGCGCGCGTTTTCTTCGATCGCGAGCTGGCCGCGCGCCGCTTCGCCGGCCATCCCTGGACCCAGACCGCGGCGGAGATCGTCGAGTGCCTGCCGGAGAAGGTCTGGGTCACCTTCGACATCGACGGCCTCGATCCGAAGCTCTGCCCGCACACGGGAACGCCCGTGCCGGGAGGGCTCGATCTGCCGGAGGTCAACCACCTCCTCGGCCTCCTCGCGAGGTCGGGCCGCACCATCCTCGGCTTCGATCTCGTCGAGGTCGTCCCTGCGCCGGGCGGGCGCGACGAGTGGGACGCGAACGTCGCGATGCGGCTGCTCTATAAGCTCGCCGCGTGGACCTTCGTCAGCCGCGGTCTCTGCAAGCCGCGGGTCTGACGGCCGTCAGACCCGCTCGAACAGGCGCCCCTTCTCCCAATCCGTGACCGCGCGGTCGTGCGCGGCCAGCTCGGCCTTCGCGGCGTGCACGTAGTGCTCGAACACCTCGTCGCCGAACGCCTCGCGCGCCGCGCGCGATTTTTCCAGCAGCGCGACGGCCTCCGCCAGAGTCTTGGGCACCGGCGACACGGCGGATTCGTACGCGTTGCCCTCCAGCTTCGGCGGGGGCTCGATCTTGTTCTTGATGCCGTGCAGTCCCGCCGCGATCGTCGCCGCGAAGGCCAAATAGGGATTCGCGTCGGCGCCCGGGATGCGGTTCTCGATGCGCAGCGAGTCCCCCTCCCCCACCACGCGGAATCCGCACGTGCGGTTGTCGCGCGCCCAGGCGATGCGCGTCGGCGCGAAGGTCGCGGCCTGATACCTCTTGTATGAGTTCGTCGTCGGGGCGAAGAAGAAGGAGAACTCTCGCGCCAGCGACATCATGCCGCCGAGGAACCAGCGGAAGTTTTTTCCCGGCTTGCCGGCCTCAAGGAACGCCGACTTTCTTCCGGCGGCGTCCCAAAGACTCGCGTGGATGTGGCACGAGGAGCCCGCGAGGCGCGAGTCGAACTTCGCCATGAAGGTCAGCGCGCAGCCCTTCTGCATCGCGATCTCCTTGGCGCCGTGCTTGTAGATCGTGTGCCGGTCGGCCATGCCGACGGGGCTCGAGTACTCGAGATTGATCTCGTGCTGGCCGGGGCCCCACTCGCCCTTCGAGCACTCGACGGGGATGCCGGCCGCCTCCATCTGGTTGCGGATCTCGCCGACGACGTGCTCCTCGCGCGTGCCTTGGAGGATGTGGTAGTCCTCGATGTAGGTCCCGTGATGCTCGAGACCGGTCCAGTTTTTCTTTTGCGCCGACTCGTACGTCTCGCGGAAGAGGTAGAACTCCAGCTCCGACGCCATCTTCAGCGTGAAGCCGCGCTGCCGGGCGCGCGAGACCTGGTCCTTGAGGACCTGTCGCGGCGCGACCTTGACCGGCGCGTTCTGCTCGTCGACCGCGTCGGCGATGACGAGCGCGGTCCCAGGAAGCCAGGGCAGGGCGCGCCAGGTGCCGAAGTCGGGCGCGAGCGTGAAATCCTGATAGCCGCGCGACCAGCTCGTCAGCGCGAAGCCGGGGATGGGGTCCATCTCCATGTCGACGGTGAGCAGGTAGGCGCAGGCGTGCGTGCCGTGCTTGACCGTCGTCTCCGCGAAGTGCCGCGCGGTCATCCGCTTGCCGACCCAGCGGCCCTGCATGTCGGGCAGCGCGAGGATGATCGTGTGGAACTTGCTCTTCTTGATCTCGGCGAGCAGCGAGGCGGCTTCTCTAGTGTCGCGCATGCCCCAGTGTAAGAAAATCTCCCCCGACTGTCTAGAGCAGAGGTCCTCCGAGGAGAAAATAAAATATGATAATAAATGATACTAAAAAGTGTTTATACGGCATCGATGGAACGATTGACGCTATTGACATCCCGCCTCAGACATGCTAAAGTCCAGCTTCTCGCCGAATCGCGCAAAAGAGACACTGTTTTCACGTTTGAACTTGATTATGAGCGATATCATCGCCATCGCGAATCAAAAAGGGGGGGTCGGAAAGACCACCACCGCGATCAATTTGGCGGCAGCCCTCGCAATCTCAGGCCACGAAACCCTCCTCGTGGATATGGATCCTCAGGGCAATGCGACCTCCGGCCTCGGTTTCAATAAGGCGGATTTTGACCCCAACATATACGACGTGCTCGTCGACCTGCTTCCGATCGAAAAGACCATCAAGACTTCCGCACAGGCTCGCCTCTCCGCTGCGGGAGCCAACAACGATCTTGCCGGCGCTGAAATCGAGCTCGTCTCGGCCCTGGCTCGCGAAAGTCGTCTCAAAGGCGCGCTTTCAACCGTACGGACGCGCTTCGAATTCATCATCATCGATTGCCCGCCTTCTCTCGGCCTGCTGACCGTCAATGCCTTGACCGCCGCGGACAAGATCATCATCCCGATCCAAGGGGAATACTACTCCATGGAAGGACTCGCTCAGTTCACTCAGGCCGTCAATAAGCTGAAAGCGGCATTAAATCAGCGCCTGGAACTGGAGGGGGGGGTGCTGACCATGTTCGACTCCCGCATGACCCTGTCGAATCAGGTTAAGGATGAGGTCAATTCCTTCTTCGGTGACCGGATGTTCCAGACCATCATTCCTCGGAACATACGTCTTGCCGAGGCGCCGGGGTTTGGCCAAAACATTTTTCAGTACGATTCCAAATCCCGCGGGGCGGAGGCATACTTGAGCTTCGCCCAAGAATTGCTCGGGCGTCGCGGGCTCGCGAAGACGCAGGCCTCGGCCATCTCGCACGAACAGAAAACGGAGAATGCGGCATGACTCGAAAAGCTTTGGGCCGCGGCCTTTCCGCGTTGATTCCTTCGGTTCCCGAACCGATTCCGAACTCCAACGCCGCGGTCAAGGACGGACGTCCGCTCAAGGTCCCGGTCGACAGGATTCGACCGAACCATCTTCAACCCCGGAAACACTTCGACCCTGAATCGCTCAGCGAGCTCGCGACCTCGATCAAGGCGCACGGTCTCGCTCAGCCGATCGTCGTGTCATTCGATTCCGCGACTCGCTCCTATGAGCTGATCGCGGGCGAACGCCGGTGGCGCGCAAGTCAGCTCGCCGGTATAACCGAAATAGAGGTGGTCGTCCGGCAGCCGAAAGACGATCGCGAGCGCATGGCGCTGGCCCTCATCGAAAATCTTCAGCGCTCCGATCTGAATCCTATCGAGGTCGCGCTCGGATACCTGCGGCTCATGAAGGAGTTCGGGATCAATCAGACGGAGCTCGGACAAGAGGTCGGCAAATCGAAGTCCGGGATATCCAACACCCTTAGACTCCTGGAACTGCCCGAGGAAATTCAGAAGGCGCTGCAGTTCGGTCAAATCAGCGAGGGACACGGACGCGCGCTCCTCATGGTGGACGATCCGAACCTCCGCCACGCGGCTTTCCAGAAAGTCCTCGAGAACAAGCTGTCCGTGCGCGAAACGGAGGCGCTCGCCAAGCAACTCATCGCCGGCGAGAACGTCCCGCCGCCCGCGGACAAACCTCGCGCGACCGGACAGCAGAAGCCCGCGGATCTGCGCGCGCTCGAGGATTCCCTTCAGCATTCTCTCGGGACGAAAGTCGTGATTCGGACCAAGAAAAATCCCGCGAAGGGAACCGTGACGGTCCATTTCTTCAGCTTCGACGATTTCGAAAAAATCATAAATATACTTAAAAAATAATGATTTTTTTGAGTCTTCTCTCTGCCGCTCTCGCCCTCCGCGCGAACGCCCTGCCGGCGGACGGCTTGCCGCCCGCTCTCTCGACGAGCGTCGTCGTGCCGTCCTACATAACCCTGGCGCCGACTCCCCATGACTACACGCGCTTCGCCGACGGCGGACCCGACGCGAACTGGTATATCGGGTTCAACACCGCCTGGATCGTCCGGCTGCCGCCCGCGCCGCCCGGAAATTTCCAGAGAGCGTTCCTCGGCGCGAAGATCGGCCGCGCCAAGACGCGGCCCAATGTCGACAAGCCCTGGGTGCGCGAGATCATTCCCGGAAAAGTCTACATCGCGGTCTCGCAGACGCCGGCGTGGACGTCCGAACAAAGCTTCTTCCTCGCGGAAACGGCCGATATCCCGGCCGAAGCCGACCCCCAGGACCGCGTCGACGGGATCGGGGCCGGCGAATGGTTCTGGGCCGAGGTTCCTCCCTCGATGGTGAGCTTCTCTTCGGCGAATTATCTGATCGTGTGGTCGCCGACGAACTACTTCACCTCCGCGTCGAGCGCGCCCATCCTCGCTGCTTCGGACCCCGAGGAGGGCGGCACGCGCGAACCGCGCGCCTGGAACAACCGCTCGATCCTCGGAGTGCCGCCCCGTTCCGCGGCCCTTTCTCTCGAGACGCCGATCAGCAACATCTACCCCGCGCTCGCGATCAAGCTCGTGCCCCCGGCGCCCGACGAGCCGGCCGTCGCCGTCAACGACATGACTCTCGCGCGCATCGGCCGCCGCGTCATCGCCCGTTTTTCGGCCGCGGGAGAGGACATCACCGAAGCGTGGGTCGAGTCCTCGCGCGACCAGCTGGATTGGTCGCGGATCTCCAAATATCAGCGGCGGCCGCCTTACGTCTTCTCCCTGCCGCTCGACCGCGCCGTCGCTCCAGGCGTCTATCTGCGCGGCGCCGCCCGCGACATCTCCGGCGTGATCGGCTACTCCGACCAGGTCATGGTCCCGTATGCGCCGAGGCCCTAAAGGTCTGCGCATCGGCGTCGTCGGCGCGACCGGGATGGTCGGCCGCGAGCTCCTGAGTCTCCTGGAGCGGCGGCCGTTCCCAATCGCGGAGCTCCGGCCCTTTTCTTCCGGACGCGCGCCCGCCGAGGTTCGCTTCCGCGGACGCGCCCTGCCGGCCCCGGGCGTCCGGCCCGAGGCGCTGCGCGAATGCGATCTCGTCTTCCTCGTCAGCTCCGACGAGGTCGCGCTCGCGCTCGCGCCGCGGCTCGCGGCCGCGGGAGTCTGGGTCATCGACGACAGCGCGGCTTTCCGCCTCGACCCGAAGGTTCCGCTGGTCATCCCCGAGGTCAACGCCGGCTCCCTGCGCCGCGACCGGCGCCTGATCGCGGGGCCGAACTGCACGATGACGGGCCTCGGCGTCGCCGGCGCCCGGCTGCACCGGCTGTACGGGATTCGAGAAGTGCGCGTCGCCTCGTATCAGGCGGTCTCGGGCGCCGGCAAGACGGCGCTGCGCGAGCTCTTCGCGCAGGCCCGCTCGCTCGCGGGGACGCGCCTGCTCGCCGACGGGCGGGCTCCGACGCTCGGCGCGGGCCGCGCCGAGGCCCTGCCCCGGGCGATCGCCTACAATGCGGTCCCGCAGGTCGGGCGATTCGGCGCCGACGGATACTCGAGCGAGGAGACGAAAGTCGCCGCCGAGCTGCGCAAGATCTGGTCCGCGCCGGCGCTGCGCGTCTCCGCCACGACCGTCCGCGTGCCGACGATCCGCGGCCATGCTCTCGCGGCCTGGCTGACTTTTTCCCGCCCCCTCGACGCGGCGCGCGCGAAGGCGGCTCTCCGGGGAACGGCCGGACTCGTCCTCTCGTCCGACTCGGACTATCCGACGCCGCGCTCGGCCGGGGGCACCGGACCCGTGCACGCGGGGCGCGTCCGCCAGGGAGCCACCCTCCGAGAGATCGCTCTATGGGTCGTCTCCGACAATCTGCTCAAGGGCGCGGCGCTCAACTCGGTGCAGATCGCCCAGGAACTCATTCGACGCGGCTGGCTTTCGCGGCGATGACGCCGGCCGCGGCGCTGCTGGCCGCGTTCGCGATCGCGGCGCCGATCGCGCCGGCCTCCGATCCGCTGCAGGTTCCGGAGTCCGCTTGGGCCGCCAAGCGCTTTACGGTCAAAGATCGCGTCTCGCATCTCATCAACGGTCTTCCCGTGACGGCGGTCGTCTACGGGGCCGAAGACGGCTCGAGCGATCGCCTCGAAGCCTACGTCACCGTCGACGGAAAGGCCTATCTCGGCTACTCGCATCCGTCTCAGAACGATCGGCTGGAGCTGGACACGACTCCCGCCGGCCGCGGGTTCCGCGACTTCCTCGAAGACGGCTCCCGGATCATCGCCTACCACGCCTCCATCCGCGCGCTGAACGCCTCCAGCCTCGACGTGATCCGGTATAAGGAATTCCACTTCTCCCGCGTCGCCTCGTTCCCCGAAGGACGCTTCATCCAGGACGGAGACGAGACCCTCGTCTTGTCGCGCGATCTGCCGCTCGGCCGCTTCCTCTCCATCGGCTGCGAAAGCTTCGGGACGATCTCGCAGACCGCCTTCCGGACGCGCCTGTACGCTCCGCTCCGAGGACGGTTCGTCGAAACGACGGAGAAGCACCCCCGCCTATTCACCGAGGAGATCGCGCGCAAGGAAGCCGCGCTCGCCCGGCTCCGGGACGATCTCCAAACGAACGCCGGCGAATATCTCGGCCTCGCGCTCTCGATCTATTACGACTACGCGGCCCGCGGCGAGGCGCGAAAAGGCTGGGACCGTCAGCGCGAGTTCTTCCAGCTGCCCGCCCGCGCGCCCGCGTCCGTGCGCTCCTGCTTCGAGTCGATGCGCGCGGGCCTGCGCGCGCGTCTCGGCATCCCCGCGGATTGGCCCTAAAGGCCTATCCTTTTCCCGGGTCTTCCGGGTATAATTCCGTCATGCCCCTCTTAACGACAGCCCTCGCCGTGCTCGTTCTCGTTCCCGGCGCGCGCGCCGCGACCCCGCTCGAGCGCGCCGCCGCGATCGCCGCCGAACTCCGCGCGCCGGTTTCGGCCGATGTCTCCGCTCCCGCGGCCCCGCCCTCGGCGCCCGTCGCCGCGCCGTCGGCCAAGCCGGCAACGAAGGTCTCGCTCCTGGCCGCGCCCGCCGCGTCCGGCCCCATCTCCGGCTACGTCACCGTGACCGGCAGCGGCTTCCTGCCCTGCTCGGGCGGCCCCGGGCGAGGCGGCACGATGAGCGGCTGGATCAACGTGAGCGCGAACGTCTCGGTCACGACGAGCGACGGCGGCGCGGGGAACGTGCCGCTGTCGGCGAGCGTGTTCGTGAACGGCTCCTGCGCGAACGGGGGAGGCTTCGTCAACGGCAGCTCCTTCCTCAGCGGCTCGGGCGCGGTCTACAAGGCCGGCGCGTACGCGGGCTCCGCCCAGCTCTCCGGCAACCTGATGATCAACCAGTACGTCTCCGGCGGCTTCGTGACGATCAATCAGAGCGTTTACGTGAGCGGCCAGTTCACCGCGAGCCCCTAGCGCGCCTCAGCGGCCGACGGCGTTTTTGACGAACGTCGGGAGCGCGAACGCGGCGGCGTGGACCTCGGCGTTGTACCAGCGCAGCGGCATCTTCGCCGCGCGCGCCCGCGCCGGGCGGAAGTCCGCGACGGGCCGCGGGCCCTTGGAGGCGTAGGTGAACGCCCACAGGCCGCCCGGGTACGTGAGGTTCGTGAACAGATAGGGCGCCACGACCCGAAAAATCGGCCTCAAGATGCGGCCGAGGTTTTTAATGGTGCCGATCTCGTAGAACGGCGAGCCGGCCTGGCTCACGACGATGCCGTCTTCCGTCAGAACTCGACGCACGTCCCTATAGAACGCGGCGCCGAAGAGCTCCTTGGCGGGGCCGAACGGCTCCGTCGAGTCGACGATCACGACGTCGAAGCGCTCGCTCGTGCCGCGCACGAAGGCGACGCCGTCGCCGATGCGCACCTCGCAGCGACGGTCGGAGAGCTTCGCGGCCGTCAGCGGCAGATGTCGCCGCGACGCCTCGACGACGAGGGGGTCGATCTCCGCCAGCACGCAGCGCTCCACCGACGGGTGGCGCAGGACCTCGCGCACGGTCCCGCCGTCGCCGCCTCCGATCACGAGCACGCGCCGCGGGCGCGGGTGAACGAAGAGCGGGACGTGCGCGATCATCTCGTGGTAGACGAACTCGTCGCGCTCGGAGACCATCGTCATGCCGTCGATGAGCAGGAGCTTGCCGTGGCCCGCGGTCGAGACGATCTCGACGGACTGGTAGGGGCTGCGGCCCTTGAACACGCGCCGCTTCAGGCGAAAGCCCGTGCGCACGATGCCTTGATATTCCTCGTCGACCCAGCGGGGCTTCGCGCTCATAGTACGATCTCGAACGCCGGCGCCGCGCCCTCGACGGGCTTGAAGTGGTGGTCGAAGCTCACGCGGTAGCCGCAGGCGAGGTTCTGGCGCACGGCGCGCTTGATCGGGTAGTAGCAGCGCACTTTCTTGCGCGCGCTCTGCGGCTGAAACAGCACGACGTCGCAGGACTGCGGCTTGAACAGCTCGAGCACGCGCGTGACTGTCTCGTTGCCGTCGCCCTCGACGCAGTTGGTCTCGAAGCTCACGTAGGAGCCGATCTTCTGCGGCGTCACGTGCACGGTGTAGTACTTCGTTCCGCGGATCGCGTTCAGCGAGTAGCCCATCGGCTCGAAGAGGTGATCGTCGACCGAGAAGCCCGGGCCGAGGAGGTTCCACACGCCGGACTTCTCCTTGATGAACTCCTTCTTGCGCTGCGGCCCCGACATGAACACGCGCGCCGCCTGCGGGTCGATGCCGTGCATCAGGATCTCGAGCGTGAGGTCGTCGGGCGCCGGCACGTACGGCTTGTCGAGGTGAAACAGGAACACGTGGTGATCGTCGCCGTCGCCGAAGCGGAAGGACTTGCCCGGCATCGCCTCGGACAAGCGCCGCACGTCGTCGAAGAAGTTCGAGGGCTGGTATTCCTGGAAATGCGCGTTCTTGCGCTCGTAGATCAGGTATTGGAACTGCGCGGGGCCGACGTCCGCGCAGAGCTGGAGCACGGCGGCGACGAGGTCGGTGCGCCCGCAAGTGATCATCGTCAGCCACTGGTCCGCGACGAACAGGCTCGATTCGGAGAGCAAGTGCGCGTCCAGCGACTCGCTCGAGACCGACGACAGTATCTGGGCGCGCGACTTCGCGGCGATCCCCTTCCAGTAGTCGAGGCCGCGCGCGCGCAGGGACGGCTGTCCCGGCGCCAGCGCGATCTCGACCTTCTTTTCGGGGCCCTCGAAGAACACGCGCTACCTCCCCTTTCGGCGCGCTCTCGCGGCGCGCTCGCGCGCGGCGACGTCGCGCGCGCGCTGGGCGCGCTCTCCCGCCTTGATCCGCTTCCAGTTCGCGAGGACCTCGTCCGGGGTCGAGAACGCGCGGTCGCCCTTGAACACGTGCGGATGCCGGCGCTCGAGCTTGACCGCCTGGCTCTCGGCGACGTCGTCGACGGAGAAGTGGCCGGACTTCTGCGCGATCTTCGCGTGGAAGAAGATGTGGAACAGGATGTCGCCGAGCTCGTCCTCGATCTCGTGCCAGCGCCCGCGCTCGAGAGCCTCCTCGAGCTCCTTGGCCTCCTCGCGCAGATACGGGATCAAAGTCTTGTGAGTCTGAACCTTGTCCCACGGACAGCCGCGCGGTGAAACGAGCCGCGCGACGACCTTGCGCAGGTGGGGGAGCCCGCGCGCCATATCAGGGAACCGCGATCCGCTCGGCCCCGAAGAACGGGACGAGCGCCGGGGGCAGGGCGACGGAGCCGTCGGCCTGCTGGAAGTTCTCGAGAAGCGCCGCGGCAAGCCGCCCGACCGCGACGCCGGAGCCGTTGAGCGTGTGCACGAGCTCGGGCGGAGCTTTAGCCTCGCGCCGGAAGCGGGACGACATCCGCCGCGCCTGAAAGTCGGAGCAGTCGGAGCAGGAGGAGATCTCCCGGTACCGGTCCTCCGACGGCATCCAGACCTCGATATCGTAGGTCTTCCGCGCCGCGAAGCCCATGTCGCCGGTGCAGAGGTGTATCACGCGGTGCGGGAGCTCGAGCTCGTCCAAGACGGCTTCCGCGTCGCGCGTCAACTGCTCGAGCGCCGCGAGGGATTCCTCCGGCTTCGTGATCCACACGAGCTCGACCTTGTCGAACTGATGGTTCCGGATCACCCCGCGGACGTCCTTGCCGTAGGAGCCGGCCTCCTGACGGAAGCACGGCGTGAAGGCCGTCAATTTCATCGGCAGACGCTCGGGAGACAGTATCTCCTCGCGGACCATGTTCGTCAGCGAGATCTCCGAGGTCGAGATCAGATAGAGCGTCGCCGTCTTCTCGCCCTCGGTGTTCACCGTCTTGTACATGTCGGCCTCGAACTTCGGGAGCTGGCTCGTGCCTTCCATGACCTCGGGACGGACGAGGTACGGCGGATGGATCTCGAGGTAGCCTTTACGGGCGTGGCGGTCGAGCAGGAAATTCCCGAGCGCGCGCAGAAGCTTCGCGCCGGAGCCCTTCCAGAGCGCGAAGCGCGAGCCCGACAGCTTCGCCGCGGCCGCCATGTCCAGCACGCCGAGCTTCTCGCCGACGGCTTGGTGGTCGAGCGGCTTGAAGTCGAACCGGCGCGGGGCGCGCGCCGTGCGGACGACGGGATTGTCCTTCTCGTCCTTGCCGACGGGAACGCTCTCGTGCGGGAGGTTCGGAAGATCGAGCGCCGCGGCGCGGAGCGCCTTCTCCGACTCGGCGAGCGCAGCCTCGCGCGCGGGCATCTCGGTTTTGAGCTTGCCGACCTCGGCCATCAGCGCCGCGGCCTTCGCCTCGTCCTTCGCGGCCTTCGCCTTGCCGATCTCCTGCGACGCGGCGTTGCGGCGCGAGCGGAGCTCCTCGACTTCCTTCAGCAGGGCGCGGTGAGCCTCGTCGAGCTTGAGAAAAGCGTCGAGCTCCGCGCCCCAGCGCGGATGCCGCGAGGCCAGGGCCTTCCGCGCCGCCGCCGGATCTTTGCGCAGGACAGCGACGTCGTTCAACGCCGGAGCTCCAGGACGTCCTCGCCGATCTGGATCGCGCTCGCGCCGACGCGCGGCTCCAGCATCACCTGCATCTTGAGCCGGTCGGGCCACCAGCCGGCGCGCGAAAGCCTGCGCAGATAGAGCTCGAGCGCGGCTCCCGCGTCGAGAGCGACGTCGACCGTCTTGTTGGCGCCGACGAGCGGGATGTGCTTCTCGTCGACGGAAAAAGGAATCGCCCACGTCCCCTCGGTGTCGGTGCCCTGCGTCGGGGCGACGCGCGCGGTCATGCTGTAGCGCAGCAGGACCGCCTCGGCGGGCTTCGACCCGCGGTTCTTGAGCAGGACGTGGACCCGCAGGCGGTTCGTGAGCTTCGGCGGCGCGCTCGCGATCACCTTCACTTCCTGCCAGGCCACGACACGCCCGCGCTCGACGCGGCCCGTCTGCCAATGGGCGCTCTCAAGGGCGAGCTCCGCCGAGGCGCGTCCCGCGCCCGCGGCGGCGCAGGCCGCCGCGACGATCAGCAGCCTCGCGCGCATCGGGACCTCACTTCTTTCCTCCGTCGATCGGCAGCTCGGGGCTCACGGGCGGCTCCACCGCGATCGGCGCCACGCGCGCGACCTTGTCGCCCTCGTCGAGCCGCACGAGGCGCACGCCCTGCGTGTTGCGCGAGATGGTCTTGATGTCCGCGCAGCGCAGGCGGATCGCCTTGCCCTTCTCGGTCATCACCATCAGGTCGTCGTCGTTCGTCACGAGCTTGACGCCGATCACCGCGCCGTTGCGGTCCGTCGCCTTGATCGTGATGATGCCGCCGCCGCCGCGGTGCTGTCCGCGGTACTCGGACAGCTCCGTGCGCTTGCCGTGGCCGTGCTCGCAGACGGTGAGCAAAGTCTTCTTCGAGTCCGGCGGGAACGAGTCCATGCCCACGACCTGGTCGCCCTTGTCGAGACGTATGCCGCGCACGCCCGCGGCCGCGCGTCCCATCGAGCGGATGTCGGCCTCGGGGAAGCGGATCGCCATCCCGTCCTTCGTCGCGATGAGCAGCTCGTACTTGCCGCTCGTGTGCTGGACCTCGACGAGGACGTCCCCTTCGTCCAGCGTGATCGCGATGATGCCGCTGCGGCGGATGTTCTCGAAGTCCGTCAGCGGGGTCTTCTTGATCGTGCCCGCGCGCGTGCACATCGCGAGGAACGTCTCCTGCCCCTTCTTCTCCTCGAAGGAGCGGATCGCGATCGCCGAGGTCACCTTCTCCTCGCCGGTGAGCGCCAGGAGGTTCACGACGGCCTTGCCGCGCGACGTGCGGTTGCCTTCGGGGATCTCGTAGGCGCGCAGCGCGAAGACGCGGCCGCGGTTCGTGAAGAACAGCAGCGTCGCGTGCGTGTCGGTCACGAAGAAGTGCTCGATCCAGTCCTCTTCCTTGACCTCGGCGCCGGTGATGCCCTTGCCGCCGCGCCCCTGCGCCTGATACGTGGCGACCGGGATGCGCTTGACGTAGCCGGTGTTGGACAGCGAGACCACGACCTCCTCCTTCTGGATGAGGTCCTCGAGCGACACCTCCGCGGCCTCGCTCGTGATCTGCGTCCTCCGCGCCTGGCCGAACGCCTCCTTGACGCCCTCGAGCTCCTTCGTGACGATCGCGTAGACCTTCTTGACGTCGGCGAGGATGGCCTTGAGCTCCGCGATCTTCTTGACCAGGCCGTCGTACTCCTCCTGCAGCTCGTCGACGGAGAGCTTCGTGAGGTTCGCCAGCCGCATCTCGAGGATCGCGTTCGTCTGCGCCTTCGACAATTCGAAGGTCGCCATGAGCTCGACGCGCGCGGCGTCGGTGTCCTTCGAGCCGCGGATGATCTTGATGACGCGATCGATGTTCTTGACCGCGATGATCAGGCCCTCCAGGATGTGGGCGCGGTCCAGCGCCTTGCGCAGCTGGAACTTCGTGCGCCTCGTCACGACGACCTTGCGGTGCGCGATGAAGTGGCCGAGCATGTCGCGCACGCCGAGCACGCGCGGGCGACCGTCGACGAGCGAGAGCAGGATCACGCCGAACGTCGTCTCCATCTGCGTGTGCTTGAGAAGCTGATTGAGGACCACGTTCGCGTTGCCGTCGCGCTTGATCTCGACGACCACGCGCATGCCCTTGCGGTCGGACTCGTCGCGGATGTCGGAGATGTCGGGGATCTTCTTGTCGCGCACGAGCTCGGCGATCGTCTCGAGCAGGGTCGCCTTGTTGACCTGGTACGGCAGCTCGGTGACGATGATCGCCTCGCGATTGCCCTTCATCGGCTCGATCTCGGTCTTGGATTGGATGCGCACGGAGCCGCGGCCGGTCTCGAAGTAGTCCTTGATGCCCGCGCGACCGCGCACGATGCCGCCGGTCGGGAAGTCGGGGCCCTTGACGATCTTCATGAGCTCCTTGCTCTCGATCTTCGGGTCCTTGATCAAGGCGATCGCCGCCTCGCAGATCTCGGTGAGATTGTGCGGGGGGACGTTCGTGGCCATGCCGACCGCGATGCCGGCCGAGCCGTTGACGAGCAGGTTCGGGACCTTCGCGGGCATGACCGCGGGCTCGGTGGTCGTGCCGTCGAAGTTCGGCGTGAAGTCGACCGTGTCCTGGTCGATGTCCGCCATGACCTCCTCGGCGATCTTCGCGAGGCGGCACTCGGTGTAGCGGTAGGCGGCGGCGGGGTCGCCGTCGACGGAGCCGAAGTTCCCTTGTCCGTCGATGAGCGGGTGCAGGAGGGAGAAGTCCTGGACCATGCGCACCATCGCGTCGTACACGGCGGAGTCGCCGTGCGGGTGGTACTTCTTGAGCACCTCGCCGACGACGCCGGCGCACTTCGAGTATTTCTTGTTGGACGCCAAGCCCTCGTCGTGCATCGCGTACAGGATGCGGCGGTGGACGGGCTTGAGGCCGTCGCGCACGTCGGGCAGGGCGCGGCCGACGATGACCGACATCGAGTAGTCGATGTAGGAGCCGCGCATCTCCGCGCCGAGGTCGCGCTGGGTGATGTTCGCGTTCGACATTTCGGGAGTGAGGTCCGGCTGCTCAGGCTTGCTCATGGTCTTGTCTCTCTCCGGGGATCAGATGTCGAGATTCTTGACTTCCTTCGCGTGCTTCTCGATGAACAGGCGCCGCGGCTCCACCTTGTCGCCCATGAGGGTCGTGAAGGCCTCCTCGGTGTCGAGGCTCTCCACGATCTTGACCTGGAGCAGGCGGCGGCGCTTGGGGTCCATCGTGGTCTCCCACAGCTGCTCCGGGTTCATCTCGCCGAGACCTTTGTAGCGCTGGATCTGCGCGCCGGCGCGGCCCGCGTCGTGGACCATTTCGAGAAGGTCCTTGAGGCTGTAGCCGTCGGTCTCCGCGTGAGCGGTCTTCGCGCGGAACAGCGGCTTCGTCTTCTCGTCGCGCATGACCTCGTACCACTTCAAGTCCAGGCCCATCTCCTTGAACTTCTTCGACAGCGCGTCGAGCTTCACCATCTCCCAGAGCTCCTGCACGTCGGGCTCCAGGGATTCCTCGTCGGCCTCGCTCAGGGCCGACTCCTCGGCGGCGGGCGCGCCCTCGACGGGTGCTACGGGCTTCGCGGGGGCCTTCTTGGCTTTCTCGGCGCGATCTTCGATCAGCTTCTTCTTCTGCTCGGCCACGTGCGCGTCGCGATAGACCTTCCAATCCTTCTCGGAATAGAAGAAGTCGTACTCCCCGGCGCCCTTCTCCACGCGGTACAGCGGCAGCTTTCCCTCGGCCTGGTAGGAGAGGAAGTCCTCCAAGTGCAGGCTCTTGCGCTCGATGTGACGGATCAGGCTCTGGAGCTCGTTGAGGAGCTTGAGCAGGTACTTCAGCTCGTCGACGTCGAGCTTCTTGGACTTGCCGCTGATCGGGCTGATCGCCGTGACCTCGAGGGCGTTGCGGCCCTCGTTGAGCAGCCACGCCTCCATCTTCTCCTCGGTGTCGATGTACATCTCGGTCTTGCCCTTCTTGACCTTGAACAGCGGCGGCTGGGCGATGTAGATGTGCCCGTTCTCGACGAGCTGCTTCATCTGACGGTAGAAGAACGTGAGGATCAGCGTGCGGATGTGCTGGCCGTCCACATCGGCGTCGGCCATGATGATCAGCTTGTGATAGCGCAGCTTCTCCATCTTCAGGCCGTCCTCGCCCTCGCCGATGCCCGTGCCGATCGCGGAGATCAAGGTGCGGACCTCCTCGTTGGAGAGTATCTTGACGAGCCGCGCCTTCTCGACGTTGAGGATCTTGCCCTTGATCGGGAGGATCGCCTGGAACACGCGGTCGCGGCCCTGCTTGGCCGAGCCGCCGGCCGAGTCTCCCTCGACGATGAACAGTTCCGAGCGCTCCGGGTCGCGTTCCTGGCAGTCGGCGAGCTTGCCGGGGAGGCTGGAGCCGTCGAGCACGCCCTTGCGGCGCGTGAGGTCCTTGGCCTTTCGCGCGGCCTCGCGCGCCTCCGCGCCGGCGATGGCCTTCGCGCAGATGGACTTCGCGGTCGAGGGGTTCTCCTCGAAGAAGGTCACGAGCGCGTCGCCGACGATCGACTTGACGATGCCCTCGACCTCGGCGTTGCCGAGCTTCGACTTCGTCTGGCCCTCGAACTGCGGGTTTTGGATCTTCGCGGAGAGTACCGCGCACAGGCCCTCGCGCACGTCGTCGCCGGTGACGGCGAAGTTCTTGCCCTTGAGCAAGTCGTACTTCTTGATGTAGTCGTTGATGACGCGCGTCAGCGCCGAGCGGAAGCCGGCCAGGTGGGTGCCGCCCTCGGGCGTCTTGATGTTGTTGACGAACGAGAACACCGTCTCGGAGTAGTCGTCGTTGTACTGGATCGCGAAGTCGACGACGACCTCGTCCTTCTCCTTCGTCATCGAGATCGGCTCGCGGTGGACGACCTTCTTGTTCGCGTTCAGATGCTGGACGAACTGCGAGATGCCGCCCTCGTAGTGGAAGGCGTGGCGCTTGTCCTCGCGCTCGTCGACGATGGTGATCTTCGCGCCGGCGTTCAGGAACGCGAGCTCGCGCAGGCGGTTGGACAGCGTCTCGTATGAGAACTGGTGGTCGCCGAAGATCAGCGTGTCGGGCTTGAACGAGATCTTCGTCCCGTGGTCGTCGGACTTCCCGACGGCCTTGACGTCGTCCTCGGCCTTGCCGCGCTTGTACTCCTGGACCCATATCTTTCCGTCGCGGCGGACCTCCGCCTTGAGCCACTCGGAGAGCGCGTTGACGCAGGTGACGCCGACGCCGTGCAGGCCGCCCGAGACCTTGTACGCGGACTTGTCGAACTTCCCGCCCGCGTGGAGGACGGTCAGGATGACCTCGAGGGCGGACTTGCCGCGCAGGTTCGAGGGGAGCTTCGGATCCCGCATCGGATCGACGGGGATGCCCGAGCCGTCGTCGAGGACCGTGATCGAATTGCCCTGATGGAGAGTGACGGTGACGCTCGTGCAGCGTCCCGCGAGGATCTCGTCGACGGAGTTGTCGACGACCTCGTAGACGAGGTGATGCATGCCCGCGGGGCCCGTGCTCCCGATGTACATCGCGGGGCGCTTGCGCACCGCCTCGAGGCCCTCGAGAACCTGGATGTTGGACGCGTCGTATTTCTCGTCTTCAAAATCGCCTGCACCCTTCTTGGCCATTTCTTTCGTCTCCATCTCGGCTTCGGACATCGTCTCCTCCTCCGGATCTCCCGGAATACAGCGACGAATGCGCCTGTTGTTCGCGGCGACGGCGGCTCAGCGGTACGTCGTGCGGATCGCTACGATCCACGCCCGGCTGAAATACTTGTTGAGGCCCTTCAGCAGGCCCTCGGCCCTCATGTGAAGCTCCTGCGCCGCGGCCGAGCTCTTCGGCCTCACGTACAGCACTCCTTTCTTCACTCCGACCAGCGCCCAGTGCTTCGCGTAGGCGCCGCACTCCTTGTCCCAAATCGAGCCGAGTATCGCCAGCCGCTCCGCCGGAGCCTGCGTCCGCCGCGAGAACGCCGCGACGAGGTCTCCCGCGTTCGACCAGCGCGCCGGCTTCGCCGGCGTCTTCATGTCGTCACTGCCTCATCGGCATCACGACGAAGCGGTAGTCCCCTCCTCCCTCCGGCTCGAAGAGCGCCGGGTTGACGGGGCTCGTCATCGCGACCGTCGTTTTCTCCGCGTCGACGTGCTTGAGGGCGTCGACGACGAACTCCGGATTGAAGGCCACGGTGAAGTCGGCGCCGCCGTAGTCGACGGACACGTCCTCGTTGAACTCGTTGTTCTGGCTCGAGGCCGTCACGTGCAGCGAGCCCTTCTTCAGCGCGTACTTGACCGAGCCGCCGCGGTCGACCGCGCAGAGCGCCGCGCGCTTCGTGACGGCGAGAAGGTCCTTCGTCGCGGCCGTGAAGATGACCTCGCGCTTCGTCGGGATGACCTGCTCGTAGTTCGGGAACGAGCCCCCGACGAGGCGGGAGAGCAAGGTCGTGCCCTTCAGCTGGAAAGTGATCTGATTCTCGGTCACGGCGACCAGCATCTTCTCCTCGTCGCCCTTCTCGATCTCGAGCACGGACAGGAGGCGCAGGAACTCGGAGAGGACCTTCGTCGGGACGATGACCGAGAACTCCTTGTCCTTCGGCAGTATCTTCTTGCCGCAGACGGCCAGACGGCGGCCGTCGGTCGCCACCATCTCGAGCAAGCCCTTCCGGGCGCTCCAAAAAACGCCGTTGAGGACGTGGCGCGTCTCGTCGGAGGAGGACGCGAAGATCGTCTTGCGGACCATCTCGCCGATCTCTCCCGCGGGGAGCTCGAAGGCGCTCGCTTTATTGAAGTCCGGAAGAACGGGATATTCCGATTTAGGGGCGCCGACGATGCCGAAGCGCGAGCGGCCGCACTTGAGCGATATCTTCCCGCCCGCGTCGACGGAGAGCTCCACTTCCTCCGCGTCGGGCAGGCTGTGGAGGATGTCCGCGAATTTCTTCGCCGGAATCGTGATCGAGCCGTCGCTCTCGATGTCGGCCTTCAGATAGTGCTTGACGCCCATCTCCAGGTCCGTCGAGACGACTTTCACCTTCTTGTCCTCCGTTTCCATCAGGAAGTTCAAAAGGATGGGCAGCGTGGTCCGCGAGGAGAGCGCAGACTGTATCGTCTGCACTCCCTGCGAGAGTTCATCTTTGCTGATTGTTATCTTCATTCTACCGTCCTCTTCCTCATCAAGCAGGGGGCGCGGTGGATGGCGGGGAGCGCCGAGACGATCGCCGGCCCCGAGCGTGTGGAAAAGTCCTTCGACTTATCCACTCCATGCACAGCGGCGCGTCTTGTCCACGCCGGCGGGCGGTTTTCCACAGCCGGTCCACCTCTCATCGCTCGGCCGCCTTGATGTCGGCCTGAAGCTTGTTGATGAGTTCCAGGAAGAACGGGTCTTCCTCGATCTTCCGCTCGATCTTCTTGCGCGCGTGCAGGACCGTCGAGTGGTCCTTGCCGCCGAACGCGCGGCCGATGTCCGTCGAGGAAAGCTCGGTCATCACGCAGGACAGGTACATCGCGACCTGCCGCGGCAGGGCGATCGACGCCGTGCGCTGGTGCCCTTTGATGTCCTTGACGTCGACCGAGTATTTCAGCGCGACGACGCGCTGGATCGTCTCGGCCCGCACCGGGTTCGAGTCGTCGTTGACGATCGTGTCCTTGAGGATGTCGCGCGCGTCGTCGACGGTGAGCGGCGCGCCGGTCATGGACTGGAAGGCCTTCAGGCGGATCAGGGAGCCCTCGAGGGAGCGCACGTTCGTCTTGATCGACGAGGCGACGTAGAGGATCACGTCGTCGGGGACCGCGAACTGCTCCGTCTCCGCCTTCTTGCGCAGGATCGCGATGCGGGTCTCGAGGTCCGGGGGCTTGATGTCGGCGACGAAGCCCCACTCGAGCCGCGAGATCAGCCGCTGCTCGAGCGGGGTCATCTCCTTCGGAGAGCGGTCGGAGCTGACGACGATCTGCTTGCGCGAGTCGAAGAGCGAGTTGAAGGTGTGGAAGAACTCCTGCTCGGAGCGCTCCTTGGCGATCAGGAACTGGATGTCGTCGATGAGCATGCAGTCGAGGGAGCGGTACTTCGCGCGGAAGGCCTCGAGCGCGTTGTTCTGCACCGCCGCGATGTACTCGTTGACGAACTGCTCGCTCGTCGTGTAGAGGACGCGCGCCTTCGGATGCTGGCGCCGCATCGCGTTGCCGATCGCGTGCATCAGATGCGTCTTCCCCAGGCCGACGCCGCCGTAGATCACGTACGGGTTGTACTGCGTGCCGGGGCTCTTCGCGATCGATTCGGCCGTCGCGCGCGCGAGACGGTTCGATTCGCCGATGACGAAGTTCTCGAACGTATAGCGCGGGTTGAGATCCGAGAGAGCAAAGTCGGACTGCGGCGAGGCTTCGGGGACCGGATCCGACGACGGCAGCATGCGCGAGAGATCCTTCTCGACGCGAAAGTCGAGGCCGATGTCCGAGTCGCTCAACTCGCGGAAGACGGCCAGCAGGCGCTTCTGATAGCGCTCCTTGATCCCGTCCGAAAAGAACTTGTTCGGGACCTTCAGCGTGAGCACGCCCGCGTCCAAGGAAATCGCCTCCACGGGCTTGAGCCAGAGGTCGGCGTTTTCGTCGCCGATCTCCGGCCGCAGCCGCTCCAGGGCCTGCTGCCACAGTTCCGTCGCGCCGGCGATCTTCACAGAATTTCCACAAACGTGGACAACTCTTTATTCACAGGAAAAACGTATATATTTAAAAAGTTTTTAGACGTCCAATTCGATCGGTGGATAACCCGCTCCGCGCTCTTGATCCAGGTCTCTTCCAGCCTCAAAATTCGGCTCGCGTATACTAACTCATTTCTTCTATAGAGTCAACCTCCGGATGAAAGTTCGTTCGTTGACAGGCCCGCCGGCAAGCGCTAGAATTCCGCACTATGGAGATTCAACTCACCGCTAAGCAGCTCAAGGTCACTCCCGCTCTGCGCGAGTACGTTCAGCAGAAGATGGGAAAGGCCCAGAAGTACTTCGATCATATCGTCTGGGGCCAGGCGTTCCTCTTCGTGGAGAAGCGCGTGCACAAGGCGGAGATGATCATCCACGCCCCCGGGCAGACTTTTCGCGCGCTCGCGACGGCCGCGGATCTCTACTCCGCCATCGATCTCGCGTCGGATAAGATCGACGCGCAGCTCAAGAAGCACAAGGAGCGCGTGAAGACTCGGCACAAGGCGAAGACCTCCGAGACGATGTCCGAGGCGGTGCCGCCGAGCGACACCACGTTCTCGGTGCTGCGTCAGGCCGTCGAGCCGACGACGCCCGAGCGGGCTCTCGAGGAGCTCGAGGAAAGCGGGCAGTCGTTCCACGCCTACCTCGACCGCGACACCGACCAGATACACGTCGTCTTCCGGCGCAGCGACGAGACGTTCGGCATCGTCCAGCCGGTGCGCAAGAACCGGCGCTGAGCCGTGCAAGCCGCGGACCTGACCGTCGGCGACCTCCTCAAGGAGCAGAGCGAGAGACTGCGTCTCGAGCTCCTGTCCGGCGAGAAATCGCTCGGCCGGCGCATCGCCGTCGCGGACCTCAACCGGCCGGGCCTCGCCCTGTCCGGCTTCCTCGAGCGCTTCCGCGCCGAGCGCGTGCAGGTGTTCGGCGCGGGCGAGCAGGCCTATTGCCAGAAGTCGGACGCGAAGAAGCTCGCCGACGCGCTGTCGGCGATGCTCTCCGCGCCGGACCTTCCGTGCGTGATCGTCACGCACAACGCGCCGGTGCCCGCGGGCCTCGCGCAGGCCTGCAAGAAGCACGCCGTGCCGCTGCTGCGCTCCGCGTTCGACACGGCCACGCTGACCTCGGAGCTGTCCGAGGCGCTCGAGGCGCGGCTCGCGCCGACGGCGACCGTCCACGGCGTCCTCGTCGACGTCTACGGCCTCGGCGTGCTGATCCAGGGGGAGGCCGGCATCGGCAAATCCGAGTGCGCGCTCGAGCTGCTCAAGCGCGGGCACATCCTCGTCGCCGACGACGTCGTCTCGGTCCAGCACCGCCGGGGCGCGTACCTGCGCGGGTCGTGCCCCGAGCCGCTCAAGAACCACATGGAGGTCCGCGGGCTCGGCGTGATCGACGTGAAGCTCCTGTTCGGCATCGGAGCGATCCTCGACCGCACGCGCATCGAGCTCGCGATCAAGCTGGAGCCGTGGAGCGCGCAGTCGGCGGTCGACCGCACGGGGCTCGAGCAGCGCAAGCTCGCGATCCTCGACGTCGAGATCCCGCTGATCCGCATCCCCGTGAGCCCCGGGCGCAACCTCGCGGTCCTCATCGAGGTCGCGTCGCTCAATCAGCGGCTGCGCTCGCAGGGCTACTTCTCGGCCGAGACGTTCAACCAGCGCCTCATCGATCGGATGCGCGCCAAGGAGCGCTCTTGACGCCGACGGCGGCCGGCAAGAAGCTGTTCTTCATCAGCGGCGTGTCCGGCGCCGGCAAGAGCCAGGCGCTCAAGGTGTTCGAGGATTTCGGCTGGTTTTGCGTCGACAACCTGCCGATCGCCCTCCTCGATCAGTTCGCGCAGCTCGTCCTGCGGTCTCCGCGCATGACGCGCGTCGCCCTCGGCATGGACGTCCGCGAGGGGCGCCTGCTGACGGTGCTCCCGCCGCTGATCAAGGAGCTGAAGTCCCAGGGCCTCGACGTGCACGTGCTCTTCCTGGACGCGTCCGACGACGCGCTCGTGCGCCGCTTCTCGGAGACGCGGCACCGGCATCCGCTCGGCGGCAAGGTCGGCGACGCCGTCAAGCAGGAGCGGCGCCTGCTCGCGCCGATCAAGGGCGCGGCGGACCGCGTGATCGACACGACGCATCTCACGCTCGGGGAGCTCAAGGAGAAGATCTCGGAAACGCTCGGGCTCACGCGCACGCGCGAGATGACCCTCCAGGTCGTCAGCTTCGGCTACAAGAACGGGACGCCGATCGACGCCGACATCGTGATGGACGTCCGGTTCCTCCCGAACCCGCACTACGTCAAGAGCCTGCGCGCGAAGACGGGCCTCGACGCCCCCGTCCAGAAATACATCATGGCCCAGCCGATCGCGCGGCGCTTTCTCGAGGAATGGAAGCGGCTCATCTCGATGCTGCTGCCGCACTACGTCAAGGAAGGGAAATCGTACCTGACGATCGCGGTCGGCTGCACGGGCGGCCGGCACCGCAGCGTCTTCTGCACGCGCTGGCTCGCGCAAAAGCTGCGCGCGGCCGGGCATCCCGTGCAGGAGTTCCACCGGGACATCAACTCGTGATCAACTTCATCGTCGTGACGCACGGCGAGTTCGGAGCCTACCTCGTCGAGGCGGCGGAGAGCATCGTCGGCCGCCAGCCGCACGGCGTGCGCGTCATCGCGACCTCGTCGCGCCTGTCCGTGCCCGAGATCCGCGCGAAGATCGCGCGCGCGCTGCGCGACCTCTCGAGCCCCGAGGGCGTCGTCGTCTTCACCGACATGCCGGGCGGGACGCCGAACAACCTCTCCTTCCCGCTCATCAAGGACGCGCCGCGAGTCGAGATGATCAGCGGCGTCAATCTCTACATGCTGGTCTCCGGCTTCAGCCACCGGGACCGCCTGCCGCTCGCGCGCCTCGTCGAGAAGATCGTCTCGGACGGGCAGAAGTCGATCCGCGACGTGCGGCAGATGTTCCTGCTCGCCGCCGCCGGTGAGCGCTGATGACGATCTCGCTCCTGCGCGTGGACGACCGGCTCATCCACGGCCAGGTGGTCGAGGGCTGGATCCCGCACTTGAAGGCGGACCTCGTGGCGGTCGTCTCGGACGCGGCCGCCTCCGACGCCGTGCAGGCGGCGCTCATGAAGATGGCTCTGCCGCCCTCGGTCGGGCTGCTGACGCTGAAGGTCGCCGACGCGCCCGCGGCTCTCTCCGCCCCGGAGGCCGCGAGGCGCCGCATCCTGGCGCTCGTCCCGGGGCCGGCCGAGGCGCTCGCGCTGATCCAGAACGGCGTCGCGGTCGACCGCGTCAACGTCGGCGGGCTGCACTTCACGGTGGGGAAGGTCCAGCTCGGACGGGCGCTGTTTCTCGACGAGAAGGACAAGGCGGCCCTGCGCGCGATCGCGGCGCGCGGCGTGCGGCTCGAGGGGCGCCCCCTTCCTTCCGATCCCGAGGAAGACCTGCGCGCCGCCCTGGAGGGTCGATGAGCGCGGCTTCGGCGCTGACCGCCGCCGGGCTCCTCGCCGTCGTGGAGCTGGACGCGGCGTCGATCGGGCCCTTTCTGATCTCCCGCCCGTTCGTCGTCGGCCCGCTGATCGGCTGGGCGCGCGGCGACGCCTGGTCCGGCGCGGTCCTCGGCGCGGTCTTCGAGGCCCTGACGCTGGCCGAGCTCCCTCTCGGCGGCCGCCTCGACGTTTCGGCCCCGATCGCGGCGGGGACGGCGGCCTGGCTGGCCGCGAGCGGCCTTCCGTACGAGGCGGCCTTCGCCGCCGGGATCGCGGCCGGCTGGACGCACGCGCTCGTCGAGCGGCGCCTGCGCCGCGGGCGGGGCGCGCTCGCGCGCCGCAGCGAGGCCGAGCTGGGCGCGGGGCGCGAGCCGCGTCTCGGCGCGAAGCTCGCGTCGGCGCTGGCCGTCCAGGCCGCGGCGACGTTCGCCGTGAGCCTGGCGTTCCTCGCGGCGGGGAGCGAGGTCCTTCCCGCGCTGTGGCCGCGGCTTCCGGAATTCGTCGCGGTCGGCGCGCGCACGTGCTTCCTGAGCGCGCCTTGGATCGGCGCGGGCGGCCTCGTCGCGGCGCTCGGGAGGCGGGCATGACGGATCTGCGCGCGCCGCTGTTCGCGCGCTCCCTGCTCCTGCAGGCGGGCTTCAGCGACGAGCGGCGCCAGGGGCTCGGCTTCGCCTGGGCCGTCGACCCGGCGCTGGCGGTGGCGTACTCGCGCAGCGCCGATGGTTTTCGCGCGGCGCGCCTGCGCCATCTCGGATCGTTCAACACGCACCCGTGCGCGTCCGGCCTGATCCTAGGCGCCTGCGCCGAGCTGGAGGCGCGCGCCGGAGCCGGGGAGGCGCCGGCCGCGGCGCGCGCCGCGGCCCTGAAGGCCGCTCTCGGCGCGGCTCTGGCCGGAGCGGCCGACGCGTTTTTCTGGGGGGCGCTGCGCCCGCTCGCGGCGGCGGCGGCGGTCCTCGCCGCGCTCGCGGCGGCGCGTTTGGGCGCCGCCCATCCGCTGGCGATCGGGGCCGCGGCGGGCCTCGCGGTCTTCAACGGGCCGGCGCTCTTCGCGCGCTGGCGCGGCGTCGCGCTCGGCCTACGCGGCGGGGAGGAGTCGGCTCTCGTCGCGGCGCGGCTGCCGGTCCAGCGCTGGCTGCGCGCCGCGCGCCTGGCGGCCGCCCTGCTCGTCTTCGCCGCCGTCGTCGGCGCGCTCGGCCAGCCGCGCTTCTCCGGCTCGACCGTCCTCGCGGCCGGCGCCCTCGCTCTCGGAGCGATCCTGTGCGACGCGGCGGGCGGGCCTCTGCGCCTCGCGGCCGCGGCGGGCTTGGTGGGCGCCGCCGCTTCGATCGCGACGGGCTGGACGCCATGAGCGAAAAGACCTTCGTCGTCAAGAACAAGCTCGGCCTGCACGCGCGTCCCGCGGCGCTGTTCGTGCGCGAGGCCTCCCGGTTCAAGAGCAGCGTCGTCGTCGTGAAGGAAGGCCTCGAGGTCAACGGCAAGAGCGTGATGGGCCTCATGCTCCTGGCCGCCGAGACGGGCTCGAAGCTGACGCTGCGCGTCGACGGGCCCGACGAGGCCGAGGCGCTCGGGGCGCTCGAGAAAATCTTCGAGCGGAAGTTCGATGAGGAATAGGTCCGTGACGTTGATGAAAGGAAATCACCGGCCGCCGCTCGGCCGCCGAGGCGGCGGCCGATGATCGTGATCAAGGGCATCGCCGCCAGCCCCGGCATCGCGATCGGCAAGGCCTACGTCGTCGAGGACGAGGACATCGTCGTCGAGCGCGTGGAGATCCGGCGCGACGGCATCCGCGACGAGGTCGCGCGCTTCAAGTCCGCGCAGAAGGCGACGCTGCGCGATCTCGACGCGGCCGAGCAGAAGGTCCTCAAGGTCCTCGGCAAGCAGCACGCGAAGCTCATCGACGCCCACCGGCTGATCCTCAAGGATTCGCTGATCACCGGCGACGTCCCGAAGCGCATCGTCGCCGAGGGCGTCAACGCCGAGTTCGCGCTCTCCGAGGCGCTCGAGGCGGTCAACCGCCAGTTCGAGAAGATGGACGACGAGTTCTTCCGCGAGCGGAGGCACGACCTCTTCGACGTCGGCAAGCGGCTGCTCCTGCACCTCATGAAGAGGCAGAAGAAGAGCCTCACCGAGATCGATCACGAGTGCATCCTGATCTCGCGCAACCTCCTGCCCTCGGACACGCTCGGCCTCAAGGAGACGAAGATCATCGGCTTCGCGACGGATCTCGGCGGCAAGACCTCGCACACCGCGATCCTCGCGCAGAGCCTCGAGATCCCCGCCGTCGTGGGCCTGTCCGACGTGAGCCGGCGCGTGAAGACCGGCGACACGGTCATCCTCGACGGCGAGCAGGGGATGGTCATCATCTCGCCGAGCCCGGAGACCGTCGCCAAGTACGAGAAGGTCCAGCAGCGCGCGCTCGCCGAGGAGAAGTCGCTCGAGGCGCTCAAGGGCGTGCCGACGGTCACGCTGGACGGGCGCGGCTTCCGCCTCGAGGCGAACCTCGACTCGCCCGAGGAGCTCAAGAGCCTCGTGGCGCTCCAGCCCGACGGCATCGGCCTTTTCCGCACCGAGTACCTGTTCCTCAATCGGACCGACGCGCCGAGCGAGGAGGAGCAGACGAAGGCCTACGTCGCGGTCGTCAAGGCGCTCGAGGGCCGCGAGGTCGTCATCCGCACCGCCGACATCGGCGGGGACCGCCTCTCCCAGCTCGGCATCGAGGGCCCGAAGAACGAGACGAACCCGTTCATGGGCCTGCGCGGCGTGCGCCTGTTCCTGCGCCACCTCGACCTCTTCAAGACGCAGCTGCGCGCCGTGCTGCGCGCGTCGACGAAGGGGAAGGTGCGCGTGATGATCCCGATGGTCTCGGCGGTCGGCGAGGTCGTCGCGGTGCGCCGCCTGCTCGCGAAGTCGCAGGAGGAGCTCGAGGCCGAGGGCGTCCAATTCGCCGACAAGCTCGAGGTCGGGATCATGGTCGAGATCCCGTCGGCCGCGATCCACATCGAGGCCTTCCTCCCGCACGTCGACTTCGTGTCCATCGGCACGAACGACCTGATCCAGTACGTCCTCGCCGTCGACCGGATCAACGAGCACGTCACGCACCTCTACGACCCCTATCATCCCGCCGTCGTCCGCCTGCTCGACCACGTCGTGCGCGCCGCGCACGCGAAGGGCAAGTGGGTCGGCGTCTGCGGCGAGATGACCTCCGATCCGCGCGCCGTGCCGCTTCTCGTCGGGCTCGGCGTGGACGCGATGTCGATCTCGCCGCGCATGTTCCTGCGCGTCAAGCAGACCGTGCGCGGGCTCAAGCACGAGGCGCTGAAAAAGATCGTCGCGAAGGCGATCGCGTGCTCGGAGTCGGACGAGGTCCGCCGCCTGCTCGAGGGAGGCGCGTGAGCGACCCGGCGCGCATCCGAAACTTCTCGATCATCGCCCACATCGACCACGGCAAATCGACGCTGGCCGACCGCCTGCTCGAGCTCACGGGGACGATCGCGCGCCGCGACATGCAGGCGCAGGTCATGGACTCGATGGAGCTCGAGCGCGAGCGCGGCATCACGATCAAGGCCAAGGCCGTGCGCATGGACTACACGGCGCCCGACGGCCAGAAGTGGCTCTTGAACCTCATCGACACGCCCGGCCACGTCGACTTCACCTACGAGGTCAGCCGCGCGCTCGCCGCGTGCGAGGGCGCGCTCCTCGTCGTCGACGCCACGCAGGGCGTGCAGGCGCAGACGCTGGCCAACGCCATGCTCGCGCAGCAGGTCGGCCTGCGGGTGATCCCGGTCATCAACAAGATCGATCTGCCTTCCTCCGACGTGGAAGGGACGACCGAGCAGATCTTCGACACGCTGAAGATCATCGAGGACCCGGTCTTGATCAGCGCCAAGAGCGGCGAGGGCGTTCAGGACGTCCTGGACGCGATCGTGCGGGAGATCCCCGCGCCGTCGGGCGATCCGCGCAATCCGCTGTCCGCGCTGATCTTCGATTCCAGCTACTCGACGTTCCGCGGCGTGATCCTGCTGGTCCGCGTCGTCGACGGCGTGCTCAAGAAGGGCATGGCGGTGAAGTTCTTCTCCACCGGCACCGAGGCCGTGATCGAGGAGGTCGGCTATCTGAAGCCGAAGCAGGTCCTCGCCGAAGCCCTGTCGGCGGGCGAGGCCGGCTACCTGATCTGCGGCATCAAGGACATCCACACCGTGCGCGTCGGCGACACGGTCATGGAGAAGGCCCGGCCGCTGGCCGCGCCCCTGCCCGGCTACAAGGAAGCCAAGCCCGTCGTCTTCGCCGGGATTTTCCCGATCGATCAGACCGAGTACACGGCGCTCAAGTACGCGCTCGACAAGCTCAATCTCGAGGACTCGTCGTTCAACTACACCGCCGAGACCTCGCTCGCGCTCGGCTTCGGCTATCGCCTGGGGTTCCTGGGCCTGCTCCACATGGACATCGTCAAGGAGCGGCTCACGCGCGAGTTCAATCTGGACCTCATCGTCACCGCGCCGAACGTGGTCTACCGCGTGCAGACGCACGACGGCCGGTGGCAGACGATCGACAACCCGGCCAAGTTCCCGTATCACGGCGAGATCAAGTCCATCGAGGAGCCGTTCGTCCTGCTGACGATCGTCCTCCCAATCGAGCATCAGGCGGCGGTCCTCTCGCTGATCAAGGAGCGGCGCGGCGTCCACGTCGGCATCGAGTACCTCTCGCCGACGCGCATGCTCATCAAGTACGAGCTGCCGCTCGCTGAGATGGTGGTCAATTTCTACGACCGCCTGAAGTCCGTCTCGAAGGGCTACGCGACGCTCGACTACCACCCGATCGGCTACCGCGAGTCCGACATGGCCAAGCTCGAGGTGCTCATCCACAAGGAGCCCGTCGACGCGCTGAGCCAGATCGTCCACCGCGACAAGGCCTACGACGTGGGCAGCAAGCTCTGCGCCAAGCTCAAGGAGCTCATCGATCGGCAGAACTTCGAGGTCGCGATCCAGGCGAGCGTCAACGGAAAGATCATCGCGCGCGAGACGATCGGCGCCAAGCGCAAGGACGTCATCGCGAAGTGCTACGGCGGCGACATCACGCGCAAGAAGAAGCTCCTCAACAAGCAGAAGGAAGGAAAGAAGCGCGCGAAGATGATCGGCTCGGTCGAGATCCCGCAGGAGGCCTTCCTCGCCGCGCTCAAGATCGACGAGGACGCGGGCTGATGGAATACCGGCTCTTCTTCATCGGCGTCGCGATGGGCGCCTACGTGTGGTTCTCCCGGAGCTGGCAGGAGGAGGGGGGGCCGCGCGCGCCCCTGTCCTCCGCGCTCTGGCACGCCGCGTTCTTGTTCCTCGGCGCCTTCTCCGCGGTGATGATCCTCGCGATGTCGTTCGAGAAGCGCGCGCAGTTCATCTCGTTCGCGGCGCAGGTCCTCTCCGTCGCCGAGGTCTATCCGGCGCTCGCGGCCGGCGTCGCGGCCGGAGCCTTCGGATTCTGGCGCGCGTGGTCGAGCGGCGCCAGCGTCGAGAGCCGGCGCCACTTCCTGTCCGAGGATCTCGAGTGGGCGCAGACCGTCTTCGAGGCGGCGTTCGTCGCGTCGATCCTGATGATGTTCGTGGTGCAGGCCTTCAAGATCCCGTCGGGCTCGATGGAGAACACGCTCCTGATCGGCGACCGCCTGTTCGTCAACAAGTTCGTCTACGGCCTGCGCGTCCCCTACACGGGCCGGCGGGTGCTCGGCCTCGAGAAGATCGCGCGCGGCGACGTCGCCGTCTTCCAGTTCCCCGTGGAGGACCCGCGCGAGCTGCACTGCGGCTCGGTCCAATACGGCAAGGACTTCATCAAGCGCGTGATCGGCCTTCCGGGCGACGTCGTCGAGGTGCGCCAAGGGCGCGTCATGGTGAACGGACGGCCGCCGGAGCAGGAGCCGTACGCGCACTGGACCGCGCCGTACCGCATGCAGGAGCCGCTGCGCGCGAAGGAGATCTCCGGCGAGCGCTACCAGCAGCTCTGGCAGGAGCACCGCCTCGACCGCGAGTTCGAGGACAAGCCCGACGACTACGCGAGCCTGCGCGACTACTTCGGGCCGGTCACGGTCCCCGCGCGGTCGTACTTCATGATGGGCGACAACCGCGACGCGTCGTGCGACTCGCGCTACTGGGGGCCGGTCCCCGAGGGCTTCATGAAGGGCAAGGCCTGGCTCCTGTATTGGCCGATCGCGCGCATGAAGACGGTGCGCTGATGGAATACCGCCTCTTCATCATCGGCGTCCTGATGGGCGCGTACTCGTGGCTGTTCCGCCGCCGGGAGAGGGACGCGCGCGCCGCGGCGGCGTGGCACGCGGCTTTCTGGGCCCTCGCGGCTTTCTCGGCGGGTCTCGTGCTCGCGATGTCCTTCCAGGATCGGCCGAGCTACGCGCTCGTCGCCGGAGCCCCTCTGCCGATCGGCGAGCTCCTGCCGGCGCTCGCCGCCGCGGCCGTCCTCGGCGCGCTCGGCTGGCGCCACGGGCTCGGCAAGATCAAGAACGCGGAGGCGCGGCGCGCGATGCGCCACGAGGATCTGGAGTGGTCCGACACGGTGTTCTCGTCGGCGCTGATGGCGTCGCTGCTGATGATGTTCGTGATCCAGGCCTTCAAGATCCCTTCGGGCTCGATGGAGAAGACGCTGCTGATCGGAGACCAGCTCTTCGTCAACAAGTTCCTGTACGGCCTGCGCGTTCCGGTGACCGGCCGGCGCCTGCTGACGCTGCGCCTGGTGCGCCGCGGCGACGTCGTCGTCTTCCGCTTTCCGACCGAGGACGTCGCAGCGAAGCACTGCGGCGTGCCCGAGTACGGCAACGATCTCATCAAGCGCGTGATCGGCCTGCCCGGCGAGAGCGTCGAGGTGCGCGACGGCCGCGTGCTCGTCGACGGCAAGCCGCTCGGCGACGAGCCGTACGCGCAGTGGACGAGCTCCTACCGCCTGCAGCCGTCGGCGCTGTCCCGCGGGCTTTCCCCGGAGCAGTATCAGCAGATCTGGCAGGATCGCGCGCTCGAGGAGGAGCTCCAGGGCCTCCAGCGCGACTACTTCGGGCCCGTGACGGTGCCGGCGCGCTCGTACTTCGTGATGGGCGACAATCGCGACCAGTCGTGCGACTCGCGCTACTGGGGCCCGGTTCCCGAGGAGTACGTGAAGGGCAAGGCCTGGTTCATCTACTGGCCGCCGACGCGCCTGGGCCCGCTGCGCTGAGGCGCGATGTCCTCCAAATGCCCGTCCTGCGAGGGCTCTCGGGACCGAACGCTCGTCGAGGAGCGGCGCGACCCGATCGGCGGCGTCCTCTACCGGCTCCAGCGCTGCGGGGCCTGCGGCCTCGTCTTCAGCGAGCCGCGCGAGCCGGTCGGTCCCGACTGGTACGAGACGGCGGCGCCGCTGCGTGCCGCGGAGAAGCGTTCCGCGACCGTCGCGGACTGGCGATTCGAGCGCTTTCTCGACGCGGGACTTCCCCCGGGCAAAGTCCTCGACGTCGGCTGCGGGGACGGCGCCTTCCTCGCGCTCGCGCGAGAGCGGGGCTGGAGCGGCGTCGGCGTCGACTACGAGGCGCGCATGATCGACCTCGCGCGCGCGCGCGGCGTCGACGCTCACGCGCAGGACTTCGGCGCGTTCCTGCGCGCGCGCGCGTCCAAGGAGTTCGACGCGGTCGTCCTCTTCGACGTGCTCGAGCACGCGGGCGAGCCGCGCGAGCTGCTCGAGCGCGTCAAGCCGGTGCTCAAGCGCGGCGGGCACCTCGCCGTGACCTTCCCCGACGACGCGCGGCCGCGCTTCTTCGGCCGCGAGGAGTGGGACTATCCCCCGCACCACTTCACGCGCTGGACGGCCGCGGCGCTGCGCGCGTTCCTCGAGCGCGAGGGCTTCGCCGTCGTCGACCTCTATTCCTTTGGGCCGTCCGCGCGCTGGTTCTCGGAGATGATGTTCTTCGAGTGGATCGCTCCGCCGGTCCTCGCGCTCGCGCGAAGGCTCCTGTTCGGCCGCGAGGCCTCGGGGACGCTGACCCAGCTCTACGCGTCGTCCGGTCCGGCGGCGGGCGGCGGACTCGCGGACAAATCGCGGCGTCAGCGCCTCGTCGACGCGTTCCGGCTCGCCTGCCGCGTCGTCACGTATCCCGCGGGGTTCGTCCTCGCGCTCGCCGGGCGCGTCCTGCGCCCCGGCGCGGGCGAGCACCTGTACTGCCTCGCGCGCTACGAGGCGTAGCCGTTCGGGTTGTTCTTCTGCCAGCGCCAGGAGTCGGCGCACATCGCGTCGAGGCCGCGCGCCGTCGACCAGCCCAGGCGCTTCTTCGCCAGCGCGGGGTCGGCCCAGATCGCGGCCGAGTCGCCGGGACGACGCGCGACGATCTCGTACGGGATGTCGCGGCCGACGGCGCGCGAGGCGGCCTTAATCACCTCCAACACGGAGTGGCCGCGGCCAGCGCCGAGATTGAAGGCCTCCGTGCCAGCGAAGGAGTCGAGCCGTTCGAGCGCCGCGACGTGGCCGCGCGCGAGGTCCACGACATGGATGTAGTCGCGTACGCCGGTGCCGTCCGGCGTCGGGTAGTCGCCGCCGAACACGCGCACCTTCTCGCGCCGTCCGACAGCGGTCTGCATGACGTAAGGCATCAGGTTGTTCGGCACGCCGCGCGGGTCCTCGCCGATGCGGCCGCTCTCGTGCGCGCCGACGGGGTTGAAGTAGCGCAGCAGGGCGATGCGCCAGCTCTTGTCCGCGCGCGCGAGCTCGAAGCAGGCGTCCTCGATCGCGAGCTTGGTGGCGCCGTAGGGATTGACGGCGGAGCGCGGATGGCTCTCGTCGACGGGATTTTTCTTCACGTCGCCGTAGACCGTGCAGGACGACGAGAAGACGAGCCGGCGGCAGCCCGCGGCCCGCATCGCGGCGAGCAGGCTCGCGCTGCCGTCGACGTTGTTGCGCCGGTAGAGGTCGGGCTTCTCCACGGACTCGCCGACGGCCTTAAGGCCCGCGAAGTGGAGCACGGCGTCGAAGCCTTCTTTTAGTAAACGTCCTAAAGCCGGGGCATCCAGAAGATCCAACTTCTCGAAACGCAGCGGCTTCCCCGAGATCTCCCGCACGCGCCGCACCGCTTCTTCCGACGAGTTCGACAGGTTGTCGAAGCCGTGGACCTCATGTCCGGCCGCGAGCAGTTCGAGCGCCGCATGGCTGCCGATGTAGCCGGCGACGCCGGTGACGAGGACCCTCACGCGCATATTCTAGACCATATGGAACTATTCGGGCCCCTGCGCCGTATATGCGCAGCCGCGTTCCAGCGCGTCAGGATTAATACATATATAAATATGGATACTAAGAGCCTATCCGAATACCGTGAAATTTCATAGAGTGGCTACGCCACGCGCCGAGTATCCCACGCCGAGGGATA